>Ga0207869_1000002_pt1 | contig 265395 bp, 252 predicted proteins | sample HigsolmetaAR205D_FD_184837 | JGI IMG/M metagenome (GOLD analysis project Ga0207869, IMG submission 184837) | Ionic liquid and high solid enriched microbial communities from the Joint BioEnergy Institute, USA - AR20-5-D (SPAdes) (version 2) ...
CACGGCGGACACCCTTGCCTTAAGCTAACGGTTGGTACAGCCAACCCCCGTTCGGGACTTTCACCCTATAGCTACCGCCCATGCCGGGCGCACCAAAAAGGCGGCATGCCGCGCTGCTGCGACATGCCGCTCGTTTTTTGTCCGCCGCTCCTGGCAGCGGATGGTTACCGCCGATCCCTTACTTCAAAGATGGCAAACTTGAGGTAGTGGGATTCGTCCGCTCCGCTGATCTGTGGGTGGTCCTTGCCTGCTCCCCGCCACTCAATCAGCCGCAGGATTTTACGGGCATCCATCGCCGCGTCCTGGATCGTCTCCAGGAAAAGCTGGGGAGACATGTGGTACGAGCAGGAGGCCGTCACCAGATACCCTCCGGAGCGCACCAGCTTCATCCCGTTCAGATTGATGTCCTTGTAGCCGCGGCAGGCGCTCTTCACCGCCGCGCGCGATTTGGCAAACGCCGGCGGATCGAGAATGACCACGTCCCACATGCGGCCGGCATCGACGCACTCGCGCAGGTAGTCAAACGCGTTGGCAACGACGAATTCGACGCGGTGCAAAAAGCCGTTTTGCATGATGTTTCGCCTAGCCGTCTCGATGGCGTGCTCGGAGATATCGAGCGCCGTCACCTTTTTCGCGCCGTGCTTGCATGCGTTCAGCGTAAACGACCCGGTATGGGTAAAGCACTCCAGCACCTCTGCCCCGTCCCAGTAGGGGTTTTTTACCACTTTGCCGCGCCGGTCTACGGGGACGATCTTCTGTTCGCCGTCCACGTCCATCTCCTTCAGGGTGATGCCGTGCTTTTCTCCCCAGCCTTTCATCAGCGGGGCGATGGCGGCTCGGTTTTCCCGCTGGTCGTAAAAGAAGCCCGTTTTTTGCCCTTCGATGATATCCACAATGTATGTCAGGCCGTTTTCCGTAATTGTCACTTCCCGCGGACATTCCCCGTACAGCACTTCCTTGCTCTGGTTCAGCCCCTCCAGTTCACGCACGGGGACGTCGTTGCGCAGGTAGATGCCCTGCGGTTGAAACACTTCCACCAATGCGTCCCGAATCCAGTCGCGCCGCACGTCCATCCCAAGCGAGAGAATTTGCGCCACCAGCACGTCTTCGTACCGGTCCACAATCAGACCGGGCAGGAAGTCCGCCTCGCCGTAGACGACGCGGCATGCTCGCGGATTGTCGACGAACCGGGAGCGAAACGCGGCCGCTTCGCGGATGCGGCGGAGAAAAAAGTCATAGTCGATCGCTTCGTCCTGATTGTACGTCAGAACGCGAACGATGATTTGCGATGCGGGATTGATGTAGCCTTTGGCGAGGAAGTGGCCTTGGTGGTTGATTACCTCGACAATGTCGCCCGGCTTATACTCTCCTTGAATCTCCTTCACTTCCGATTGAAAAATCCACGGATGGCCCGCTTCCAGCCGCTTTTTTCGGTGCTTGTGCAGAATCACTCGTGCCAATGTTGTCGGTTCCTCCTTGTCATGCTCGTCTTGGTACAGGCATAGCGTATAGTAATTCAATCCCTCCCGACAGCCTGCACGGTGCCCGTTCAGATGGCACACGCTGGCTGCGCGAAGGGTGTTCTCATTGCTGGTAAGGAGGATCGCTCCGTGACTGCCATCCTCGCTCCCTTTACATTCGGTCTCAGTTTTTTTCTGTTGGGTATGTATGTCATGCGCACCGGTTTTCAAAACCTCGCCGGGAAGAAAATGGCGGACTGGCTGGGACGCTTCACGCGCACGCCGGTCCACAGCTTTTGGGTGGGTTTGTTGAGCACCATGGTGCTGCAGAGTTCCAGCGCCGTCACCGTCCTTACCATCGGGCTTACACATGCAGGCATGATCAGTTTTTCCCAGACCGTGGGAATCATTCTCGGCACCAATGTAGGGACGACGATCACAACCGAATTGATCGCGCTTCGGCTGGAGACGTTCGCCGTGCCCATGCTCCTGGTCGGCGTCGCCTTGTGGCTGATGCCGCGCCGTCTGACCCGCTGCATCGGACTGGTGGTGGCCGGCTTCGGCCTGATCTTTCTTGGGATCGACACCATGCAGGTGATGGCCAAACCGCTGGAACAGTCGGACGCGTTTCGCTCGCTGTTTCTGGAAAGCCGCCATTCCGTCTGGATCGGCCTGATCACCGGAATGGTGTTTACAGCGCTCATCCACAGCAGTTCGGCGACGACCGCCATCACCATGGGGTTGATGAGTCACCAGGTGCTCTCGATGGAGACGGCGCTGGCAATCGTGCTGGGTGCCAACATCGGCACCTGCTTTACCGCCATCATCGCCAGCATCGGCACCAATGCGGCTTCCCGCCAGGTCGCCTGGTGCCACACGCTGTTCAACCTGGTAGGCGCTCTCGCCTTTCTGCCGTTTCTTTCACAGCTTGCCATGGTCAGCAGCTTGTTGACAGACAGCCCGTCGATGCGAATTGCTCATGCCCAGACCCTGTTCAACGTGGTGTGCTCCCTGGCCGCCCTGCCGTTTACCAGGCAGATCGCCGCTGCCGTCCAGTGGCTGGTGCCGGACAGGAAACGACGACGCTGGTAACTCCGTCTACGTGGAAAACGGAATCAGGTACAGCGCTGTCACCACACCGGCCAAGATCATCGCCACACTGGACGCCGCCGTCTGCACCGGTGAGACGCGGTTCAGGTTGGCTGTGCCGATTGCATGAGAGCTGGTGCCGACGGCAATCCCAATTGCCCAATCATCCCTGATCCCCGCCCAGGAGAGGACCGGACGGGCAATGGTGACGCCGATGATCCCCGTCAATACGGTAAACAAGGCCCCCAGCGCCGGAATGCCGCCGATGCTGCGGGTCAGTTCCACGGCGATTGGCGTGGTCACCGATTTGGCCATCATGCTGTGCACCATCGTCTGATCCGTGCCCAGCAGCCATCCCACCAGCCGGACCGTCAGGATCGCAACGGCACAGCCCGCCGCCACACCCAGCAGGACGCCGCGCCAAATATGGACGAACTCCTTCAGCTGCTTGGCGAGCGGAACAGCCAGTGCAACCGTGGCCGGTCCCAGCCAAAACGAGATCCATTCCCCGCCGGCGCGGTACGCTTCCCAATCCTCGCCGATCAGCCACCAGGCAAACCAGACGCAGATTGTCGCCACGACCAGCGGTTGCAGACGGGGAAAGCGCTCCGCCAGCACACTCGCTGCCTTGTATCCCGCCAGTGTGACAGCAACGGCAAGCAATTGGTCAAACATCGAGCATCCTCCCTTCCAGTTGGTGATGCTCCATTTTTTGCTTGTGCCGGTTCAGATACCACTGAACGACCCGCCCCGACACCAGCATCACCGCGAGCGGACCCAGCACGAGCGACGAAACGATCGGCCACGGGTCGCCTGCAATCCACTTGAGATACGCAGTCACTCCCACCAGAATCGGTACAAAAAACAGCATCATGTGCCGAATCAACAGATTGCTGGCCGTCTCGACCCACTCCAGCTTGACCAGTCCCGTGCATAGCGCCAGCGTCAGCAGCAGCATGCCCAGCAAGTTGCCCGGCAGCGGGACGTGAAGCCATTTGTTGGCCAGCGTACCCATTCCAAAAAAGGCAAGCAGAATCAACACGCCCTTGATGGTTTTCATGTGATGCGCTCCTTCCACCCGGTTTTTGTCCATATGGTTACACCGGGATTTGTCAGGCGGTTCACTTCGCCAATATCCGCACTTCAGACACTTTGTCACATCCTGCAGAGCAGAGGTGTGACCCACCTGCAGAAAAAAGCCCGACCACTCATACGGTCAGGCTTTCCTTACGTGTCAGTAACCGCTGCCACCCGCGTTTGCGCCCGTCACGATCGCGACGCCGGAACTGGTGCCAATGCGGCTCGCTCCCGCTTCGATCATCGCAAGCGCCGTCGCGCGGTCGCGCACACCGCCGGAGGCTTTCACGCCAATATTCGGCCCCACTGTTTTGCGCATCAGGGCGATATCTTCCACGGTGGCACCGCCGTGTCCGAATCCGGTGGAGGTTTTGACGTAATCGGCGCCTGCTTCAACGCACAGCTTGCAGGCGGTCACTTTTTCTTCGTCCGTTAACAGGCCCGTTTCCAGAATCACTTTGACCAAAACGCTGCCAGCCGCTTCCTTGACGGCTTTCACATCCGCTTTTACCAGCTCCAGATCGCCGGATTTCAGCGCACCGATATTGAGGACCATGTCCACTTCCGCAGCGCCGTTTGCAATCGCGTCACGGGTTTCCGCCGCTTTCACCGCCGGAGTGCTGGCTCCCAGCGGGAACCCGATGACCGTGCACACCTTTACATCAGTGCCTTTCAGCAGCTCGGCGCAGCGCTTTACCCAAGTGGGGTTGACGCAGACGGAAGCAAAGTCGTGTTCTTTTGCTTCGGCGCACAGCTTGTCGATCATCGCTGCCGTCGTTTCCGGCTTCAGCAGGGTATGGTCAATGTACTTGTTCAGGTTCATCCTTCTCACACCTCGATCCCGAAATGTTGCAAAGCCTTGCGCAGGACGTCGTCGTTGTTGCGGTACCCTCGCTCCTGCTGGAGCGCCCACGCTTCCAGCGGCGTGTACCAGTGAACGTCGTTAATCTCCTCCACCTGCACGGTAATTTCCGTCGTGTACGCCTCCACCAGAAAATAGTGGACTTCCTTGTTGACCACTTCTCCCGTTACTGCGTGCTGGTAGTCGTAATAAATCGTGTCCAGCTTTTCTCCGAGCACCCCGCGGATTCCCGTCTCCTCCAGCACTTCCCGGAGTGCCGCTTCCTCAATAGTCTCGCCCAGTTCCTGTTTTCCCTTGGCCAGCGTCACCTTGCCGTAGCGGTCTTCAATCAGCAACAGCAGCAGTTCTTCGTCGTGAAAGCGGTAGACGACGCCGCCCGCTGATACCTCTTTCATATCGCCCGTTCCTTCAGTTGCACAGGACGCTCGTTGTCCAGTACGCGGACAAGCGTGCCGTTGCAGTATTCGGAGCCGGGTTCATCCAGCCGGACCTTGCAGATGTTGCCGATCATCGACGCATCGCCTGGGAAAACCACATTCAAATAGTTGTCGGAATACCCCATCAGCAAGCCGCTGTCCGGGTCTTCCTTGTACGGGCGTTCGGGAATCACTTCCAGCACTTCGCCGACAAACTGCTTGGCGTATGCCAGCGTCAGCTGCTGGTTCAGCTCCAGCAGTCGGGCGACCCGCTCATGCTTCACCTCTTCCGGAATCTGATCCGGCATGCGGGCAGCCGGCGTACCGGTGCGCATGGAGTACGGGAAGACGTGCAGTTCGGCAAACCCCACGGTTTTGATGAAATCGTAGGTGTTTTGGAACTGCTGTTCCGTTTCGCCCGGGAAGCCGACGATCACGTCGGTTGTCAGGGCGACGCCTGGCAGTGCTTCGCGCACTTTCACCATCTTTTCGTAGAATTCCGCCGTGGTGTACTTGCGGCGCATCCGCTTCAGCACCTCATCGTCGCCCGCTTGCAGGGGCACGTGCAGATGACGGCAGACGCGATCCGAATTGTTGATCACATCAATCACTTCGTCAGTAATCTGGCTGGCTTCGATGGAGCTGATGCGAATCCGCTTCAGTCCCTCCACCTGATGCAGATCCACGAGCAGTTTGGCCAGGTTGTAGTTCTCCAGATCCTCGCCGTAACCGCCGGTGTGGATACCGGTCAGCACGATCTCCAGATACCCGGCATCGACCAGCTTCCGGGCCTGATCGAGAACGCTCTCCGGTTTGCGGGAGCGCATCAGGCCGCGTGCCCAGGGGATGATGCAGAAGGTGCAGAAATTGTTGCAGCCTTCCTGAATCTTCAGGGACGCGCGCGTGCGATCCGTAAACGACGGGACGTCCAGTTCTTCAAACTCGCGCGCCTTCATGATGTTGCTGACCGCGTTGATCGGTTGGCGCTCCCGGCGGATTTGCTCCACGTATTCGATCAGTTTCTCGCGGCCCTGTGTGCCGACGATGATATCTACACCCGGGATTTGCGCAATTTCCCCGGGGGAAGTTTGCGCGTAGCAACCTGTCACCGCGACAATCGCGTCAGGATTGCGGCGAATGGCACGGCGGATGACCTGACGGCTCTTCTTGTCTCCGGTATTGGTCACCGTGCACGTATTGATCACGTAGACGTCGGCGCCGTCCTGTTCAAAGTCCACCCGCTCGTAGCCGTTGGCCTTAAACAGCTGCCAGATCGCTTCCGTCTCATAACTGTTCACTTTGCAGCCCAATGTATGGAAAGCAACCGTAGACATGGCGCTTCCTCCTTTCTGTAAGTAGCCTTGACCCATCTTACGCGCTCTACGGGGCCAGGCGTTCAAACTGGTACGATGCGGCTGCCAGCACGTACTGGCTGGCCGTCTCCGTGCGCAGGATGCGCGGACCGAGTGATACGGACTGAAAGCCCATCAACTCTGCCTGCTTCACCTCGTCCAAAGAAAAGCCTCCTTCCGGCCCGATCAGCACAAAGAGCGACTCTCCCGGACTCATGCCGGCAAAGACCTGATGAAGCGTAGAGCCGCCTTCCTTTTCATAGGCGATCACACGCTGCGTGTAACCGGCGGCCGACGCGATTGCTTGTCGAAACGACGCAGGCGGCAGAATCTCCGGCAGCACCGCCCGGTGGGATTGTTCCGCCGCCTCCTTGACAATCTTGCGCCAGCGCTCCAGCTTCTTCGCCTCTTTTTTGGCGTCCAGCTTGACGATGGTGCGTTCGGAGGTAAACGGAAAAAAGGCATGCGCCCCCATTTCCGTCCCCTTTTGCAATATCCACTCCATCTTCTCGCCCTTCGGCAGTCCCTGTCCGATGGTAATGCGGATCGGCAGTTCCGTCTGCTCGTCCAGGAACTGGACGATCGATGCTGTCACTTCTTTTGCGGACAGGGAGACGAGCTGAGCGACAGCCGAACGGCCCGCCCCGTCGCACACGACGATTTTCTCGCCGGGTTTGGCCCGCATCACGTTTACGATATGATGAACGTCGTCGCCGACAATCGTTACCTCTTGTTCGGAAAAGAGGTGTGGCTCGACAAAATATCTTTGCATCTCGCCAACCTCACTATTCTACCGTTTTTTTGCCACAATTGCTACCCAGTCATCGATGAAAATGGTTTCCACGAGTTCAAGGCCGGACGCCTCCATTGCCGCTTTCACATCCGCTTCCCGCGCGGCGATGATCCCGGACGCGATGAACACCCCACCCGGTTTCAGCACGCGATATACGTCGTCGGTAAAGCGGACGATCACTTCTGCGAGAATATTGGCCACCACCAGGTCGACCTGCTCGTCCACTCCGTCCAGCAGGTTGTTCTGCCGGACGGTGATCCGCTCGTGGACGCCGTTCAGTTCGATGTTGGCCTCCGCGGAGCGGACCGCCACCTCGTCCAGATCCATCGCCAGCACGTGGTCGGCGCCCAGTTTGACGGCGGCGATGCTGAGGATGGCCGTTCCCGTCCCTACGTCGTAGACGCGGTCGCCGGGCTGCAGGTATTTTTCCAACGCGCGCAGGCAGAGAATCGTCGTCGGATGGGTGCCGGTGCCGAAGGCCATGCCCGGGTCCATCTCGATGATGATCTCGTCTGGCCGCTTCGGCTCGTATGCCTCCCAGACCGGTTTGATCGTCATCCGCTCGGAGACGTTGACCGGTTTGTAATACTTTTTCCAGGCGTGGGCCCACTCGTCTTCGTGCACGTCATTGACGGCAATCGTGCCTTTGCCGATGTCGAGACCGTAGTCGGTCAGGTGGCTGAGCTGCTCCTTCAGCTCATCCAACACGTCGACCAGCTGACTCGAATCCATCGGCAGATACGCCTTGACGAATACGCCCTCGTCCGGAAAATCATCCGGGGAGAGCTGGTAGATTTCACCAAACGGCGTATCCCAATCGCGATGCAGCACCTCGGGGTCTTCAATGACGACACCGTTGGCCCCCATCTCGTATAGCAGGTTGGACACTGCTTCCACTGCCTCCGCTGTCGTGTGGATACTGATTTCCGACCATTTCATGAACTACCAACTCCCCAATTTTGCTCATGTTCTGCCAACGTCTCGCTGACAGACGCGATTCCCGGCTACTCGCCGCGGAACGCCCGCTTCATTTTTTCAAAAAAACCCTCATCTTCCACGCCGTACCCGCTTATCGACTCACCAGACAGGGAGGCGAATTCGCGAAGAAGTTCCTTTTGCCGCTCGTTCAGCTTGGTCGGGGTGACGACGCGCACCTTCACATGCTGGTCGCCGCGGCCGCTTCCGCGCAGGTACGGCACCCCTTTGCCCCGCAGCCGGAAAAAAGTCTCCGTCTGCGTACCGGCGGGAATCTTCAATTTAACCCGGCCGTCGACCGTCGGCACTTCAATTTCGTCCCCGAGCGCTGCCTGGGCAAAGGTGAGCGGCACTTCGCAGTAGATGTCGTTGCCTTCCCTTTCAAAAAACTCGTGCGGCTTCACCCGCAGCACGACGTACAAGTCGCCGGGAGGGCCGCCGTTTATGCCCGGTTCGCCTTCGCCCGCGACGCGAAGCTGTGCTCCGTCGTCGACGCCTGCCGGAATGTTGAGGTGAATTTTGCGGCGCACCTTCACCCGGCCCGTACCGCGGCAGGATGTACACTTCTCCTTGACCACCTTGCCCTTGCCTTCGCAGGTCGGGCACACGCGACGGTTCACGATGCGGCCAAACGGGGTATTTGCCACCACTTCCTGCTGACCGGTGCCGCCGCACGTCTTGCATGTCTCTATGCCGGAACCCGGCTTCGCTCCCGTGCCACGGCAGGTGTCGCACTCCGCCTCTTTGGGAATCTCCACGTCCGTTTCCTTGCCGAAGACGGCATCCGTGAAGTCAATCGACAACCCAAACTGCAGATCCGCCCCTTTTCTCGGCGCATTCGGGTTGGACCGTCTGCCGCCGCCAAAAAACATGTCAAAAATGTCCCCAAAGCCGCCCATGCCGGACGTGTCAAATCCGCCGAACCCGCCGCCAAAGCCCTGGCTGGGGTCTTGATGGCCGAACCGGTCGTACTGGGCACGCTTTTGCGGGTCAGAGAGGACATCGTACGCTTCTTTTACTTCCTTGAACTTCTCTTCCGCATCCGGCGCCTTGTTGACGTCGGGGTGGTACTGGCGCGCCAACTTGCGGTACGCCTTCTTGATCTCGTCGGCATCCGCTCCCTTGGAGACACCCAGCACCTCATAGTAATCCCGTTTCATCTGCTCGATCACTCCCATGACAGTCAACTGTTATCATAGCATGTGACTGACTTGAAAAAAAGTCAAAGTCAGCATTCCGTGACTTTGACTTTTTTTCGTTCACACTCGGTTACTTCTTGTCGTCGACGACCTCGTAGTCAGCATCGACGACGTTGTCTTTTTTCGGTTCGCCGGATGCGCCTTGGCCAGCCGCGTTTTGTGCTGCCTGAGCGGCTTGAGCGGCCTGTTCGTACAGTTTCACGGAGATTTGTTGAATGACCTGGGACAGTTCGTCCTTGGCGGTCTTGATCTCGTCGATCTTGCCGCCTTCCAACGCCTTTTTCAGTTTGTCCTTGGCTTCGTTGGCCTTGTCGATCTCCGCCTGATCCACCTTGCCTTCCACTTCTTTCAGGGTCTTTTCGGTCGTGAAGACCAGCTGATCCGCTTCGTTGCGGAGCTCTACTTCCTCCTTGCGCTTTCTGTCCGCCTCTGCGTTCAGCTCAGCCTCTTTCACCATGCGCTCGATCTCTTCGTCCGTCAGGCCGGAGTTGGACGTGATGGTGATGCGCTGCTCCTTGCCGGTGCCGAGGTCTTTGGCGCGCACGTTCACAATCCCGTTGGCGTCGATGTCAAACGTTACCTCGATTTGCGGAACGCCGCGCGGAGCCGGCGGAATGTCGGACAGGGTGAAGCGGCCCAGCGTCTTGTTGTCGGCTGCCATCGGACGTTCGCCCTGCAGTACGTGGATTTCCACGGAGGTTTGGTTGTCGGCAGCCGTAGAGAAAATCTGCGATTTGCTGGTCGGGATCGTCGTGTTGCGCTCAATCAGCTTGGTAAACACGCCGCCCAGCGTTTCGATACCCAGAGACAGCGGTGTTACGTCAAGCAGCACAACATCCTTCACATCACCGGTCAGCACGCCTGCCTGAACGGCTGCGCCCAGCGCCACCACTTCGTCCGGGTTAACCCCTTTGTGCGGCTCTTTGCCGATAAATTTCTTAATGGCCTCCTGTACGGCCGGAATCCGCGTGGAACCGCCGACGAGGATGACGCGGTCGATGTCGCTCGGGCTCAGTCCCGCATCTTGCAGCGCCTGGCGAGTCGGTCCCATGGTGCGCTCTACCAGGTGCGCGGACAGTTCTTCAAACTTGGCGCGGGTCAGGTTTACCTCCAGGTGCTTTGGACCGGTCGCGTCCGCGGTGATGAACGGCAGCGAGATGGTCGTGGTCAGCACGCCGGAAAGGTCTTTTTTCGCTTTTTCCGCGGCGTCTTTCAAACGCTGCATCGCCATGCGATCCTGGGACAGATCGATGCCGTGTTCCTTTTTAAACTCGCTTACCAGGTAGTCGATGATCACCTGGTCAAAGTCGTCACCGCCCAGGAGGTTGTCGCCGGAGGTGGCTTTTACTTCAAAGAAGCCGTCAGACAGCTCCAGAATGGAAACGTCGAAGGTACCGCCGCCCAGGTCGTAGACGAGCACGGTTTGGTCTTCCGTTTTTTCGATGCCGTACGCCAGTGCAGCCGCTGTCGGTTCGTTGACGATGCGGAGCACTTCCAAACCGGCGATCCTGCCGGCGTCCTTGGTCGCTTGACGCTGGCTGTCGTTAAAGTAAGCCGGAACGGTAATTACCGCTTTGGTGACCGGTTCGCCCAGGTATGCTTCCGCGTCGGCTTTCAGTTTTTGCAGAATCATCGCCGAAATTTCCTGCGGCGTGTACTCCTTGCCCTCCAGGGTTACCTTGTGGTTGGTTCCCATGTGGCGTTTAATGGAGATCACCGTGTTGTCCGGGTTGGTGATGGCTTGACGTTTGGCCGCTTCTCCCACGATCCGCTCGCCGTTTTTAAACGCGACGACGGACGGCGTAGTGCGGCTGCCCTCCGCATTGGCGATGACGACCGGTTCGCCGCCTTCCATCACGGCTACGCAAGAGTTTGTGGTTCCAAGGTCAATACCGATAACGCGACTCATACTGGATATCCTCCTTACACTTCTGTCCAACTGGAATTATCTTAAGTACAATCAGGCGTTTACCTTGACCATCGCAGGACGGATGACGCGATCCTTGAAGAGGTAGCCTTTTTGGAATTCCTCCACGACCACGCCCGATTCGTATGCCGGGTCTTGGGCCTGCATTACCGCCTGATGGACGTTGGGATCAAAGGGCTGGCCTGTCGCCTGGATCGCCGTCAAGCCTTCCCGTTCAAAGATCTGCAACATCTGGCGGTACACCATGTTGACCCCTTCGAGCAGGGATTCGACCGTCATCGAATCCTTGTCAGCACTCAGCGCGCGTTCAAAGTTGTCAATCACGGGCAGAAGCTCCGAGATAACCTTGAGCGAGGCGTATTTGGCCAGATCCTCCTGCTCCTTGCGCGTCCGCCGCCTGAGGTTTTCCATGTCGGCCAAGGCGCGCAGCATGCGGTTATGATTTTCTTCCGCCTGTGCCTTCCAGCGTTCCGCTTCCTGCTGCCAGTCGATCTCTGCCGCCGGCTCCTGCTCTTGTGCGGCGGCTTCCTGCTGCTCCTGGTCAGCGGTTTCCTGCTGCTCGGCTGCTGCCGCTTCCGCTTCCTGTTCGTGGTCTCGCGTCAGTTTGTCCTCGTTCAACGTTCCGATACCTCCCCAGGCTGTCCGCTGCCGCTGCACCGGGTCAGCCTTTCACTCCATTACGATTTCTACTATTTCTCAAACTGCGATGTCAGCATACGCGACAGACCTTCCGCCAGATAGTTGAGCACGGTGATCACCCGGCTGTACTCCATCCGCGTCGGCCCCAGGATTCCCACCGTCCCGACCGGCTTGCCGCCGATGTAATAGGCGGTGGTGATGATGCTGCATTCCTTCATCGCGTCAAGCTGGTTTTCCTGTCCGATGCGAACGGTGATGCCCTCACTCGGAGGTCCGAACAAGTGGACCAGTTGATCGTTTTGTTCCAGCAGTTCCAAGATGTCCTTCACTTTGTCCACGTCGCGGAACTCCGGCTGATCCATGATCTTGGTCGCACCACGGAGATAGACGCGTTCGCCTTCCTTCCGCTGGAGAGACTCTTCCAGAATCCGCAGCATCTCTTCGTACTGCTCCACATGACGCCGCATCTCGCCCGCCACTTCCAGATACATGCGCTGGCGAAGCTGCCACAGCGGCACGTCGCTCAGCTTGCTGTTCAGCAGGTTGACCAGCTTCTCGATCTCCTGCGGTCGAACGCCCTGCGGCATGTCAATCAGCTTGTTTTCCACGCGGCCGGTGTTTGTGACCACGATGGCCACTGCCTGTGTTTCATTCAGGGGAACGATCTGAATGTGTTTCAGCCGATGCTCGAAAATCTCCGGACCCAACACGATGGCCGTGTAGTTGGTCACGTGCGAGAGAATTTGAGCAGTGTAGTCGATCACCTTCTCAAAGTGATGAATCCGTTCGGCAAACAGCTGTTTCAGTTTGCTCAACTCCAACTCACTCAACATGTGCGGTTTGATCAAGTTGTCGACGTAAAAGCGGTACCCTTTCGTGGAGGGAACGCGGCCAGCTGATGTATGCGGCTGTTCCAGGTACCCGAGTTCTTCCAGATCAGCCATCTCGTTGCGGATGGTCGCGGAGCTGAAACCGATGTCCTCCCGTTTGGAGATGGTGCGTGAGCCTACGGGTTCGGCGGAATGAATGTAATTATCGACAATCGCATTGAGAATCAGTCGTTGGCGTTCCGATAACATGCTGTCTTCGCCCCCTGTTGTTAGCACTCAACAGCATCGAGTGCTAAATCTATTTACTAAGGTATCAATACGCGAAGGTTTTGTCAATGTTTTCCCAGCACGCTGTCCACCCGATCCTGCCGCTAATCGCGCAGGAAGCGGGCGAACACCTCGTTTCCCAACGGCAAGGCCTGTTTGGTCAACCGCAGGTGGCCGTCCACACGTTCCAACATCCCTTTTGCCATCTCTTCGTCAATCACCGGTCCGAACACCTGCTCCGCCGTGACGCCGAAGCGCTCCGCGAACCGGGCGAGGTTCACCCCGTCGCGCAGCCGCAGCCCCAGGATCATCTGTTCCTCCATGGCATCTTCGCGGGAGACGGCAAACTGCTCCACTCGGGGCAGCCCTTCCTGGCCCATGCGCATGTAGACGGCCAGCGGTCCTGCGTTGACGTGCCGTTCGCCGTTTACATAGCCGTGGGCTCCCGCGCCCAACCCATAGTATTCATCATTGAGCCAGTAGGTGCAGTTGTGACGGCTTTCATAGCCAGGCTTGGCAAAGTTGCTGATCTCGTACTGGCGATAACCGTGCGCTTCCATCTCCTCGATCAACATCAGATACATTGCCAGCTCAGCCTCTTCCGAAGGGAGCGGAAGCTGGTCTTTTTGGTACAGCGTGTGGAACAGCGTGTTTTCTTCCACCTTCAGACTGTACGCGGAAAAATGCGTGGTCGGCAGCTCAAACGCCAGTTCCAGCGTGCGGCGGAAAATCTCTTCCGTCTGGTCCGGCAGCCCGAACATCAGGTCGATGGTCAGGTTGGTAAAGCCGACGGTCACGGCGTTGTCGATGCTGCGGTAGACGTCGTCCACGTCGTGAATCCGGCCCAGCCGCTTCAAGAGCGCATTGTCGAACGACTGCACGCCAAAACTGAGCCGGTTGACGCCCAGCTCGCGCATCAGCCGGAGCTTTTCCACGTCAGTGGTGCCGGGATTGGCTTCCATCGTGAATTCCAGATCGTCGGCCCAGAACCGTTCTGTATGCTTCCGCACCGCCTCCAGAAAGACCTGCATCTGGCGGCGGTCGAGAAACGTCGGCGTCCCCCCGCCGACGAAAATGGTTTTGATCTTCTCCGGCGGCCACAGGGCAAACGTCCGCTCCATCTCCTTGTCCAGTGTGTCCAGATAGTCTTCGATCACCTGCGGGTTGCTGGTGACGAACGAATTGAAGTCACAGTAGTAGCACTTGTTGGTGCAAAAGGGAATGTGGATGTACACCGACTGCGGCATATCCGCTCCCCTCCTTTTTGCGATAGTGGAATGGAAAAGACCTGACGCGCGGTCAGGCCTACTTTTTGTCGTCCATGCGCAGCACAGCCATAAACGCTTCTTGCGGCACCTCGACGGAGCCGACGGCTTTCATGCGCTTTTTCCCTTCTTTTTGTTTTTCCAACAGCTTGCGCTTCCTGGTGATGTCGCCGCCGTAACACTTGGCCAACACGTTTTTCCTGAGCGCGCTGATCGTCTCGCGCGCGATCACCTTGTTGCCGATGGCGGCCTGGATCGGCACTTCAAACTGCTGGCGCGGAATCAGTTCTTTCAGCTTTTCGCAAATGACGCGTCCGCGCTGGTAGGCGCTGTCGCGGTGGACGATGAACGACAATGCGTCAACCACTTCGCCGTTGAGGAGGATGTCCATTTTCACCAGCTTGGAGGGCTTGTAGCCGGCCAGTTCATAGTCAAAGGACGCGTATCCCTTGGTGCCCGACTTCAACAGGTCAAAGAAGTCGTAGACGATCTCGGAGAGGGGCATGTCGTACTTGAGCTGAACGCGGTTTTCCCCCATGTACTGCATGTCGAGGAATTCCCCGCGCTTGCCCTGGCAGAGCTGCATGACGTCGCCGACGTAATCGTTGGGCACCATGATTGTCGCCGTGACGTACGGCTCCTCGATCTGTTCGATTTTTTGCGCCTCCGGCATTTTCGAGGGGTTGTCGATCTCAACCACTTCGCCGCTCGTCTTGGTGATGCGGTAGATAACGCTCGGCGCGGTGGTAATCAGGTTGATGTTAAACTCCCGCTCGATCCGCTCCTGGATGATCTCCATGTGCAAAAGTCCGAGGAAGCCACAGCGGAAGCCAAATCCGAGCGCCTGTGAGGTCTCCGGTTCGAACTGCAGCGACGCGTCGTTCAACTGCAGCTTTTCCAGCGCCTCGCGCAGATCGTTGTACTCGCTGGTGTCGATCGGGTAGAGACCGCAAAACACCATCGGATTGATTTTGCGGTAACCTGGCAGCGGTTCGGCGGCCGGACGATTGGCATCCGTGATCGTATCCCCGACACGGGTGTCGCCCACCGTCTTGATCGAGGCAGCCACGTAGCCCACGTCACCGACGGTCAGCTCGTCTACCGGCGTCTGACGGGGGGTGGAGGTGCCCACTTCCGTCACTTCGAATGTTTTGCCGGTGGCCATCATCTTGATTTTCATACCTTTTTTCAGCGTACCGTTGACGATCCGCACGGATGCGATCACGCCCCGGTACGGATCAAAGTAGGAGTCGAAGATCAGCGCCTGCAGCGGCGCATCCGGGTCTCCCTCGGGTGCCGGCACCTTTTTCACCACTGCCTCCAGCACGTCCTTGATGCCGATCCCTGCTTTGGCCGAGGTGAGGCAGGCGTCGCTGGCGTCCAGCCCGATGACGTCCTCCACTTCCTGCTTGATGCGCTCCGGCTCCGCGCTGGGCAGGTCGATCTTGTTGATGACCGGGATAATCTCGAGATTGTTGTCCAGCGCCAAATAGACGTTGGCCAATGTCTGCGCCTCAATCCCCTGGGCGGCGTCCACCACCAGGAGCGCCCCTTCACAGGCGGCAAGGCTGCGGGATACTTCGTACGTAAAGTCGACGTGTCCGGGGGTGTCGATCAGGTGCAGGATGTACTCCTCTCCGTCATCGGCTTTATAGTTCAACCGCACGGCGTTCAGCTTGATCGTAATGCCGCGCTCCTTTTCCAGCTCCATCGTGTCCAGAAACTGGTCTTCCATCTCGCGGGCCGACAGTGCTCCGGTCAGCTCCAAAATGCGGTCCGCCAGGGTTGACTTTCCGTGGTCAATATGGGCGATAATGGAAAAATTGCGAATTCGTTTCTGTCTTTCACGGCGATCCATCTGTGTCTGTTCCCTCCCACGCCATCCGAAAGTCGCTTTCAGATAGCGTTCCGAAAAAATACACTAAGGTCAATTATAACAAAGGCCGGATAGCGGAGCAATAAGCAGGAACGAGGCGGAAGGAGAGGGAAGATGGGAGATGGAAGGGGCATGACGGGGCGCACCCCTTCTGGAGGAGAGGGCGACGGGGGAATTAGGGGCGCAGCACCCGGGTACGGCCCTGTCAGTGTGCAGAGCCGTACCTTTTCAGTTTCTGCACGATCTGCGGCGGAAACATCGACTCGAGGCTGCTCTGGTAACGGCTGCCGTCCTCCGGCATGCGGTGGCTTGTGACCTGGTACCCGGCGCTGCCGCCGCGAGAGACCCTGTACGCGATGTCAAAGACCATCGGGGCGCTGAGCGCGAGCTGCTGTTGGTCCCCGCCCCTGCCGGTAATCTGCACCCATGCGTACACGCGCCGGTTCTCCGCATTGGGGGCTTCCACGCCGATTACATCCAGTTTGACGTCCCGCTCACCGCCGAGCCAGTCAAGATCACCCCGGATGCTCTGCAGGTAGCGGGTAATCAGCGGCGTGACCAGTTCCCGGTTGGCCGGCGACACGCCCTCCTTCACCTCGACGAACACCTGTCCGAAATGCTTGCCGCCGGAGACGACCTGCAGCTTCCAGATACCCGCATGCGGCAAAACGATGCCGGAAGGAAAATGGCCGTCCGCGTCATACTGCGGTCCCGCCACCCGGTAGCTGCCCAGATCCACGCGCTCCCCCTCGGTGCTCCACCCGACCAGATTCACTTCCGGGGCAAACGGACCATTCAGCAGCCAGAACACGTTTTGCATCTGTCCTTCGTACAGCTCATCCGTGATGATGCGCACCGGCTTCTCGCCGACATAGCGGAACGGTTTGCCGTCATGGACCGTCTCCATCTGCGGCGACGTTTTCCACAGCACGGGAGGAGAGGAGACGAGGCCGAACAGCGGCGGTGCGGTTGTCTTCGGCGCGGGGCCAGGGGCGGCCGGTTGCTTGGGCTGCAGCGCATCGGGCCACCACATCCACAGGGCCAGCAGCGTCACCGCAGCGGACGCCGACGCCAGAAGCGGTCCGCGCCTCTGCCGCTGCGACCGCTGTCTGATGCGCTTTCGCACGGCTTCTTCCATTCCGGGGGTAAACGTCACGTCCTTGCACACCGTTTCGTCGGCCCGCTCCTTCAGCTCTCGCAGCCATTTGTCCCGTTCCATTCCCATTCCTCCCTTGACTCCATCCGCTGTCTCAACTGCTGCCGGGCGCGGTGCAGCCGTGTCCGGACCGTTCCCTCCGTCACGCCAAGCACTTCGGCCGTTTCCGCGATGGACAGATCGGCGTAGTAGTGCAGCGCGATCACCTGGCGGTACAGCGGCGGCAGCTCCAGCACCAGGCGAACCAGCTCGTCCCGTTGCGCCCGCTCCATGACCTGCCGCTCCGCGGACACGTCGCTCTCCCGGCTGATCCAGGAACGAGGCAGCAGGTTGCGAAACGCCCAGGAGCGCAGGCACCCTTTGCACTCGTTCACGGCGATCCGGTAGAGCCAGGTGCGGATGCTGCTCTCGCCGCGAAAACGGGGCAGGTGACGGTACGCTTTCAAAAAGACGTCCTGCGTGATGTCTTCCGCCAGACTGCGGTCTTTCACCATCAAGGTGACCAGGCGAAGCACGCGCGTCCCGTATTCCCGCATGATCTGTTCCAGCACCGCTTCCACCGTCGGCTGCAGTTTTTCCACGCGGCGCGCCTCCCTTCGTGTGCATTCACCTGTTTAGATGCGGTCGGCCGACGAAATGTTACAACGTTTATGGCGAAAAACGGGTCCAGGGGAGCGGGAGTGCGCCAAACAGCATGACCGATGTCGCCCCGACCGACGCCCCCGAAGAGACGCCCAGGATGTCGGGATCAGCGAGGGAATTGCGGACAAGTGCCTGGATGGCCGCCCCGACTACGGAGAGGCCATCCCCGACGAAAGCACCAATACATACTCGCCTGCCTGTTGTAAACCTGGCTCACATGTTTACGCACAAACAAAAAAGCACCTCCCGTATTGGACGGAAGATGCCTGTCTGCATGCGGACACGACAAAAGAACAGACGCGGAGCGCCGTTTCTTTCTGTCCCCTGCTTTCCACACATCCCCATCCTCGTGGGTAAAAGCGTGATCGCTTCACGGCAGGTCTCCTGGCTTGGGTTCATCGCTCCCTGCACCTTCCCATCTCGCCAGACCGGCGAGACAGTGGCTGTCGCAGGGCGCTCCCGTTACAGTGGCGGGACCGCGTCGGACTTTCACCGAACTTCCCTTTTAAGCCCCCCGGGCGGACCTGCACCCGGACGGCACCGTGAAACACCATATTCGTTTTTCGTCTGAGCCTTACCTGATGACGGTCAGCTGTTTCGGGAACTGCGTCAATACATCGCAGCCGCTGTCGGTCACCAGCACGTCGTCCTCGATTCGCACGCCCCCCACGCCCGGGAGGTAGATCCCCGGTTCGATCGTGAAGACCATGCCGGGACGAAGCACGTCCTGGTTTTGTCCGTGAACCGACGGATATTCGTGGACGTCCATGCCCAATCCGTGCCCCAGACGGTGCATGAAATACGGACCATACCCTTTTTCCTCGATTACGCGGCGAGCCGTTTGGTCGAGGTGAGCCAGCGTGACACCCGGACGCACCTCAGCGATGGCCGCTTCGTTGGCCGCAAGCACCGTCTCGTAGATTTCCCGAAGCTGTGCACTGATCTCGCCGATCGCAAAGGTGCGGGTGATGTCGGACACGTAGCCGTCAGCCGCCACGCCCAGGTCAAACAACAGCAGGTCTCCCTCGCGCACCTGCCGGCTGCCCGGGGTTCCGTGCGGCAGCGCCGATTTTTCGCCGGCCAGCACCATCGTGTCAAACGACGGCCCGTCAGCCCCCAACCGCTTCATCTGGTATTCCAGTTCGGCGACGATCTCCATCTCGGTGACACCCGGTTTCACTTTTTTCAGACTCTCGCTCAGTGCCTGTTCCACCAGCCGCACGGCGTGCCTGATGCGGGCCACTTCCTCCGCCGACTTGATCAACCGCATTTCGCGGAGCGGTTCCTCCACGTCGGCGTACCGCTTGGCCGACACGACCGCGCTCATCGCTTCAAAGCGCTCCACAGTCATGTGGCTCTTCTCGATGCCCAACCGCGTCACTCCGGCGGGCAGCGCCTGCTTCAACACGTCATACGGATTATCCGTATCGGTATGCGCCAGGATTTGCTTGACCCCGGAAGCCGCCGCTGCCGCCGCTTCACGATCCAGCGCCGGGACGATCAACGACGGTTCGCCCTGCGCCGGGATGATGAGGCCCATGAAGCGTTCGTGGGGTTCCGTAAAAAAGCCAGTCAGATAGTAAACGTGTTTGGGCGAGGTGATCAACACCGCGTCCAACTCTTCCTTTTCCATATACGTGTGCAACTGCTGCATGCGCTCCTGGTACAACTTGCTCACCCTGCTTTCTCTTGGTATCTACTAGCGAGGATACCATGTCCTCGGAAAAAAAAGAAGCGAGCGGGCCCTATCACCCATGCTCCACGGACTTTGTCTATATACGGGAAGGCTGCCGAGCAGCCTCGACAGCCGGACGGAATGGCGTTTTCAATGTTTCATCCGCGGGTCAAGCGCGTCGCGCAGACCGTCGCCGATCAGGTTGAAGCCGAGCACCGTCAGCATGATGGACAAGCCGGGGAAGATGACGGTCCACGGCGCTTTTTGAATGTACTGGCGTGAGTCGGACAGCATCAGCCCCCACTCCGGCTGCGGCGGCTGCGCCCCCAGTCCGAGGAACCCCAGGGCAGCCGCTTCAAGAATTGCCGTCGCAATGCCCAGCGTGCCGGTGACGATGATCGGCGCCAGGCTGTTCGGCAGGATGTGATGCAGGATAATCCGAGAGTTTTTCGATCCGATCGCCTTCGCTGCCATGACAAACTCTTCCTCTTTCAGGCTTAACACGCGCGAACGGACCAGCCGTCCGTAGGTAGGAATGTTGACGATGGCGATCGCCAGCAGGGCGTTCTCCAGCGATGGTCCGAGCATCGCCACAATCGCGATGGCGAGCAGAATACTGGGGAAGGCCAGCATGATGTCAAACAGCCGGGAGATGATCATGTCCACCCAGCGGCCGTAATAGCCGGCAAGCAGGCCGAGAAACGTGCCGACGATTACCGATCCGATGACGGAGAACAGCCCGACGCGCAGGGAGATTTGCGCCCCGTAGATCACCCGGGTGAACACGTCACGCCCGTTGTAGTCAGTTCCAAACCAGTGCTCGGCCGACGGCGGCTTGTTCTTGTTGATCAACTCTCCCTTGTCGTATTCGTAGGGGGTAATGTATGGAGCCAACAGGGCCAGCAGGACAAACACGAAAATGATGATGAAGCCGACGATGGCCAGCTTGTTTTTGCGGAGCGTCCGCAAGGCGTCGCGCCAAGGGGACGAGACCGGCTCGTCGGTTTGCTGCACGCGTACCGTTTCCACATGGGTTTCTGCCATAAGACGTCCTCCTTAGCGGTATTTAATGCGCGGATCGACATAGGCGTAGAGGAGGTCGACCAACAGGTTGATCAGGACAAAAATCGTAGCGATGACGAGAATGCTTGATTGAATGACGGGATAATCGCGGTTTCCAATCGCCGTAAAAATGTATCGGCCAACGCCGGGCCAGCCAAAAATCGTCTCGGTCAGGACGGCTCCGCCGATCAACAGCCCTGTCTGCAGCCCGACGATGGTCAGGACGGGAATCAGCGCATTTTTCAAGGCGTGCTTGTACACCACGAAAAACTGTCCCAGCCCCTTGGCACGTGCCGTCCGAATATAGTCGGAGCGCATCACTTCCAGCATGCTGGAACGGGTGATGCGGGCGATGATCGCCATCGGGATGGTCCCCAGCGCGATGCTCGGCAAAATCAGGTGCTCGATCACGTCGCGGAGATGGTCCCAACGACCGGCCAGCATCGCATCAATGATATAGAAATGCGTAATCGCCGTTACGGGATCACGCGGATTGTCGCGTCCAATGGAAGGCAGCCACTTCAACTCCTGGGCAAACAGCCACTGCTCCATCAACCCCAGCCAGAATACGGGCATGGATACGCCGATCAACGCAACCAGCATGCAGATGTAGTCAAACCACGAGTTTTGCTTCCAGGCCGAAATGATTCCGGCATTTACGCCGATGAAAACGGCAAATATCATGCTGACCAGCGTCAATTCAATGGTGGCAGCCAGGTACGGCCCCAATTCCTTCGCGATGGGAGCCTTGGTGTGCAAGGATACGCCCAGGTCTCCCCTGAGAACGTCCCACAGGTAGTGGAAGTACTGCACGTACCAGGGATTGTTCAGCCCGAGCTGCTGCCGCAGATCCTCCAGAGCTTTGGCACTTGCCTTTTCTCCCAAAATGGTCAGCGCCGGATCGCCGGGGATGGCGCGAATGATGGCAAATACAATCAGCGACATGCCAAGGAGCACGGGAATCAGCATCAACAATCTACGAATCGTGTATGACAGCAAGGCCATCTCCTCGCTTTCCTCGCGTTTTGCACATGAGAGAAGGGTAAGAAGAAGGGTTCCTCTTACCCTTTGTTGCCGTCTTCCTTATTGGATGTCTACCTTTTCTACGCTTTCGCTGCCTTTGGGATGAGGCTGATAGCCCGTGACGCTCTTCTTCGCGGCGAGCGGCGGAGTGGAGTGCACCAGCGGGATCAGCGGCGCGTCGTTGAAAATGATCTCCTGGGCTTTCTTGTACAGGGCTTCCCGCTCCGCTTGATCGGGCAAGGACTGCGCTTTCAGCAGCAGTTGGTGGACTTCCTCATTGCTGTAGCGGGAAATGTTGTTGCCGTTGATCGTGTTTTTGTCAAGCAGTGTATACAGGAAGTTGTCCGGGTCGCCGTTGTCGCCAGTCCACCCGAGCAGGCACATGTCGTGCTCGCCTTTCCGCGTTTTTTCCAGATAGGTGGCCCACTCCATCGTGACAATTTCCGTCTCGATGCCGATCTTTTTCAGATCCTGCTGAATGGCCTCGGCAATCTTCTTGCCGTCGGGGATGTACGGACGCGGCACCGGCATCGCCCAGAACTTGACCTTGAAGCCATTGGGATAGCCTGCCTCCGCCAGCAGCTGCTTGGCCTTTTCCAGGTTGTACTCGCGGTCCTTGATCTGGTCGTTGTAACCCCAGAGGCTGGGCGGCATCGGGTTGGTTGCCGGTTCACCCAGGCCGCTGTAGAACGCTTGGACCAGTTCCGGCTTGTTGATGGCGTAGCCGATGGCTTGACGCACTTTCGGATTGTCAAACGGCTTCTTCTCCGTGTTGAACGCCAAATAGCCGACGTTCATCGACGGGCGCAGGATCAACTGCAGGTCCTCGTTCTCCTTCACGCTCTCTGCATCGTCCGGATTGAGACCGTCCATCAGGTCGATTTCGCCGGAGGCAAGCGCGGTCAGGCGCGCCGTGTTTTCCGGAATGACTTTAAAGACGACCTTGTCCAGCTTGGGCAGCCCCTTGTTCCAGTAGTCGGGGTTTTTCTCCAGCGTGATGGTGTCGTTGCGAACCCATTCCACGAACTTGAACGGTCCCGTACCGACCGGCTTCTCCCCGAGCGTTCCGCTTTCGATCGCTTTCGGAGACGCAATCGCAAACGGCGACATGCCCAGGTTGGCCAGGAACGGCGCCATTGTCCGGTTCAGCACGAACTGCACGGTGTACGGATCGACCACCTTGACTTCCTTGATTACGTGATCCTTGTCGCCTTTGTAGCCGCCGAACATGTCGTTGTAGTACGGGTAGCCCTCGGGGTTGTGGTACTTGTTGCTCTTGTCCATCCAGCGGTCAAAGTTGAACTTGACCGCTTCGGCGTTGAAATCGGTGCCGTCGTGGAATTTCACGCCCTGGCGGAGCTTGAAGGTGTAGGTCAAGCCGTCCGGTGAAATCTCCCAGCTCTCCGCCAATCCGGGAATGACCTTGGTGCTGGTGTCTTCATAGCTGACCAGCGTTTCGTATATGTTTTCCGTCACCTTAAAGGTTTCACCGTCGGTCTCCCGGATGGGATCAAGGCTTTTCGTATCAGCGCCGCGGCCGATGATCAACTGCTTGGGACCGTTGTTGGCCGGTTCCGTCGCCGTCTGCGCCGGTTGTTGCCCCGATTGGTCAGCCGGCTGCTGAGCCGTTTGCGAGCCGCTGCATCCTGCCAGCGCCATGGAGAGCGCCAACAGGCTGGCCATTGCAGCAGTAAGCACGTTCTTCTTCATGGATGAGTGCCCCCTTTTCCTCCGTTTTTCTTCACGCCATTATTCGAAAGATTTGGATCGTCACCGTTTTTCCGCATCCCCCCCTTTGCCTGGGAACAGGCAGCGTTGCTCCCGACCGTGCGGGTGCTTTTCGCTCCTCCCCGGTCCCCTCGTGACTCACGTCTTGTACAAATGACAGGCGATGAAATGGCCGCCGCCAACGTCCTGAAATGCGGGACGCACGCTGCGGCATTCTTCGGTCACATGGGGACAGCGGGTGTGAAATGTGCATCCGCCGGGCGGATTGGCCGGGCTGGGCACATCTCCCTGCAGGATGATCCGTTCCCGCACGGCATCCGGATCAGGCGACGGCACGGCTGACAGCAGCGCGCGCGTGTACGGGTGCAGCGGCTGGTCGTACAGCGTTTCGCTGTCGGCCAGTTCCACCAGTCGCCCCAGGTACATCACGCCGACGCGGTCGCTGATGTGGCGCACGACGCTCAGATCGTGGGCGATGAACAGGTAGGTGAGCCCCAATTCCTGCTGCAGATCCTGCATCAGGTTGAGCACCTGCGACTGGATGGATACGTCCAGCGCCGACACCGGTTCGTCTGCCACGATCAGTTTGGGGTTGAGCATCAGGGCCCGGGCGATGCCGATCCGCTGCCGCTGGCCGCCGCTGAACTGGTGCGGATAGCGCTGTGCGTGGGCGCTGCTCAAACCGACCACTTCCAGCATCTCCCGCACCCGCTTTTTCCGTTCGTCTGGCGTGCCGATGCCGTGCACCACGAGCGGTTCTTCCAAAATCTTTTCAATATTGTGACGAGGGTTGAGAGAGGCGAACGGATCCTGAAAGACAATCTGCATGTGGCGGCGCATCCTGCGCATCTCGTCCGCTGTGAGCGCGGTGACATTGACGCCGTCAAATATCACTTCTCCGGCGGTCGGTTCGATCAGCCGCAGCAGAGAGCGTCCGGTCGTCGACTTGCCGCAGCCGCTCTCGCCCACCAGGCCGAGCGTCTCCCCCCGCTTGACCGTGAACGATACGTCGTCCACCGCCTTGACTACGCCAACCTCTTTCCCGAAAACGCCGCCTGTGATGGAGTAGTATTTTTTCAGATTCTTGACAATCAGCAGATCTTCAGCCACCTGCATGCTCCTTTCGGGTTAATCGTACAGCCAACAGCGAGTGCGTCGATTCGGTCCTGCCGCTTTCAGTTCCGGCATCTCTGCCCTGCACCTGTCGGTCGCGTGCTCGCAGCGCGGGGCAAATCGGCAGCCTACGGTGAGCGATCCGGGGATGGGCACGTTGCCGGGGATGGAGTACAGCCGCTTCCGCTCCCCCGCCAGTTTGGGCAGGGAATTAAGCAGCCCGACCGTGTACGGGTGTTTTGGCTCTTTCAGGATGGAGCGGACGTCGCCTTCCTCCACCACGTTGCCCGCGTACATCACGACAACGCGGTCACACATCTCCGCAACCACCCCGAGGTCGTGGGTGATCATCATAATCGCCGTTTCCGACTCGCGATTGAGCTGCCGCATCAGATCGAGAATCTGCGCCTGAATCGTCACGTCCAGCGCCGTCGTCGGTTCGTCCGCAATCAACAGCTGGGGATTGCAGGCCATCGCCATGGCAATCATGACCCGCTGCCTCATGCCGCCGGACAATTGGTGCGGGTATTCGTCCACGATCGCTTCCGCGCGCGGGATGCCCACTTTTTTCAACATGTCAATCGAGCGCTGCCTGGCCTCTTTTTTCGTCACGTTGGTATGTATTCGAATCACTTCCCCAATCTGGTTGCCGATCGTGAAAACGGGATTGAGCGAGGTCATCGGCTCCTGAAAGATCATCGCAATCTCATTGCCGCGCAGCTCCCTCATGCGCTTTTCGCTGGCTGTGACCAGCTCTTCCCCCTTAAACCGGATGGAGCCGCCGACAATCTTGCCAGGAGGATTGGGGACCAGTCTCATCACGGAAAGCGAGGTCACACTTTTCCCGCACCCGGATTCGCCGACAATGCCGACCACTTCTCCTTTGTTTACCTTGATGGAAACGCCGTCGACGGCCGGGATTTGTCCGCGGTCCGTGAAAAAGTGCGTCTGCAGGTTTTCGATCTCAAGCAAAGGCTGTGACACGCCGTGCACCTCTCTTACCGATATATTCCATAGGACAAGACGCCTAACTGTGATCAATTATGCCATTAATCCAATTTTTTGGCAACGTATTAAATTCACATAATTATAACTTGACTAAACAAACAAAATATTCTCCTGTGCGAACCAATACGAACGAACGAGAAAGACCCGCATGTGCAGCGGGCCTGATTAATACCTGACTGTTTGCCTGCATTGATTTGTCTATAAACGACCGCTCATGGGGCAAAAATCCTGGCCACCCACTCAACGGCCGACTTCGTCCCTTCTTTCACCAGCCGCCCCAGCGTTTGGCCCGCGCTGCTCACGTAGTTGACCATCTCGCGCGGCGCCGCCGCCTGCACCTGTGTACCCATCACCGCGATCTCCATCTGCCCCTTGTCCAACTTTTTGATGTAAAACGTCTGCGGCTGCTGCTCCGGCGTTCCGCTCACCTTATGGATGCCGCGCTCTGCTGTCTGCAGCCCCAACGCCACGCCGATCAACAGGATCACTACCATCCCCGCCAGCTTCACCGTCACGTTCATGCCTCTTCACCTCTTGGCAGGCTCGCTGGTCAACGGTTTGCCCACCTTTTCCGCCTGCCAGTAGTATTCGGCGAACACGTCTGCCAGCGCTTCCGCCGTGTTCAACGACTCCTGCAGCGTATTGCTGGTTCCGCCGATTTCCATTAAAAGGCTTCCCGGTGAGATGGACTGGTTATACTCGCCATGGTCGGTTTTCGCCCCTTTTTCCATGACGCCGCGGGACAGGCCGGGATACATCTTTTCCATCAGGTGGTGCAGTTCGGTGGCAAACTGCTCGTTTTTCTCGTAGTTTTTGTTTCGCTTCCCGATGATCATCAAGACGCGGGCATAGGTCTTACCGTTGATGGTGACGGTGGTTTTGCTGCGCGGCGCAGTGTCGCGGTGCAGGTCAAAGAAGTAATACAGCTCCCGGTTCCGCTGCGTCGCCGCCTTGACCGCCCGCAGCGATTCGGCGTAGGAGAGGGCGTAGTCCAATTTTTTGTCCAACAGCTTTTGGTAGATGTCTTCCTCATTGTACTCCGTACCGATGCCTCGTTCGTTCAGCGCTTCCGCCAGCCGCTTGCTGACCAGCGAGATGTTGCGCTTAGGGTGGTCCACCGATGTCCCGACGGGCTTTGTTTCACTGTACCAGGACTCGCGGTTGTGGGTGCTGTAGACGTAGACAATTTTCCTGCCGCCGGTGGTCGGGTTGGGCTGCGGTGCCGCCTTGTTCTCCTCCGGCTTCGGCTGTGCATCGTTTGCTGCCGTTTCACCGGTATTGCCAGACGGCGCCGCATCGTTCACCTGATGCGGATAGGCGGGGTATTCCACGTACAAGTCGGCCAGCGTGGAGTCCTTGCCGGCGACGACAAAGCGGGCGTCATCCGCTGTCAGCATGCCGGGCAGCTCCCTTCCCAGCAGGCTGCGCAGGTCACCAGGCTGGATGCCGGTGGCCACCTGAAACAAAAAACCGGATATGCTGTTGACGCCTCGCTCTGTAGAGGCCTGTACCGTCTGTGTCAGCGTGGGAATCTCCTGTCCCATCCATGTGAGCAAAGCCAGGCTGGACACGCGGGTCGCCGCCTGCTGCACAGCCGACGAGGCGATCATGACGCGGTTGCCGTGCATCGCCATCACACTGGTGACGATGAACAGGAAGGCCGTGATAATGGAAAGCGCGACAAATTGGCGCTGAATCAGGGTTGCCATCTGTCTCCCTCCTCATGCTGTTTGCATTGACAGCGGACTTAGCAATCGCCGAACGCTTGTCTATGCTTTAGCCTATGAGCGTCATAGAGACGATAGAACCCTTTTCTACCTTTTCTCTCACCGCTAGTTTTTCCGTCTGCGGTGTCAGTGAGGAGCGCTCACCGGCAGACGGCCAGGACGGCAGCCATCAGTGGGTGTAGGCCGCGCTGTTCTTACTGTTGACGGCACGGTGCAGCGCCTGGTTCAACCCGGTAGCGAGCACGTTGGCCACCCCTTCGATAAAGTCGTCCACTTCCTTGGGTGTCACCACCAGGTCTTGTCCCAGCGGCCGCAGCACCTCGTGAATGAGCTGCCGTTTTTCCTCCTCGGGCAGCGACCCCACCAGGCCCAGAAACGTCTTGCGCGCCTCCATGTCGGGCAGATCATCTTCCGTATACGGCTCTTTCCGCTCCGGCAGACTGCTCATCGCCAGCTTGTTGGCGGGCCGGTTGCTCTCCTTCATTGACTGGCCGAAGTGGCCGAGCAGATAGGTGATGGCGTCGTTGACAATCGTGGAGGCAAACACGACCGTCGGCACGCCGATCGCGATCACCGGAATGCCCAACGTCTTTTCGTCAATTGCCTTCCGCTTGTTGCCGACGCCGGAGCCGGGATGAATTCCCGTATCAGAAATCTGGATCGTGGTGTTGACACGGTGCAGCGCACGGGAGGCCAGCGCGTCGACGCAGATGACGAAGTCGGGTTTGCTCTTTTCCACCACCCCAAAGATAATCTCGCTCGTCTCGATGCCGGTGATCCCCAGCACCCCCGGCGAGAGGGCGCTCACTTCGCGGTACCCGTCTTCCACAGTCTCGGGAGCGAGCGTAAACAAATGACGGGTGACGAGCAGGTTTTCCACCACCATCGGTCCCAGCGCGTCCGGCGTCACATTCCAGTTGCCGAGGCCGACGACGAGCGCCTTCTTTTCTTCCGTAATTCCCAGTTCGCTGAGAAACCGGGCAAATTCACGGGCGAACCGCTGGGCTACCCGTTCTTCGACGGCCGTGTCGTTGTTGCGCAGCTTCGGCACTTCGATGGTGATGTAGTGGCCAGGCAGCTTGCCAATCTGCCTGCCCGCTTCCTCGTTTTCCACAGCCAGGCGCGTTACCTTGATCCCCTCTTCCGAATCGTCCGTCTCGATCCTGACACCGGGGATCTGGCCGCCTTGCTGCTGCTGGGCCAGTTCATGTGCTTCGAGGGCCAGGTCGGTCCGGATGGAATAACCGGACAAATCGAGATTGTGCTCCATCTGTACTTGCTCCCTTCTCCATTTTGTTCCTGCTGTTAGGTTGCTTGAAACCCCGTTTTTTATTCCGAATCCTTTCTTGCAAATGGCAAGTCTGCGTGCTAGAATAAGTTTTGTTGTATTTCCTGCATGCCTATGGTCGTCTAAGGAGGTGACACACATGCCAAACATTAAATCCGCGATCAAGCGCACCAAACAAATCGAAAAGCGCCGCGCACAACGCGCTTCTCAAAAGTCCGACCTGCGTACTGCAATGAAGAACTTTGAGAAAGCGGTCGCTGCTTCCGATATCGAACTGGCGAAATCCACTCTTCTGGTGGCTGTGAAAAAGCTGGACAAGGCCGCTACGAAAGGTCTCATTCATAAAAACGCAGCAAACCGTCAAAAGTCCCGCTTGATGAAAAAGTTCAACGCTCTGACCGCTCCGGTAGCGTAAGAGTAATCGGTACATCAGAAAAACCCGCGAACACCTGGTTCACGGGTTTTTTGCTTTGGTCCGTTCCTCGTAGACGCGCGTCATGAACAGTTCCAGGGCCAGCCGCTTGTCCACCTGTCCGGACTTCATCCGGTAGTCTTCCTCGGCCAATACGGCCAACAGCCTTCGCAGCGCCGCTTCGGAAAAGTGACGCGCTTGTTCCATCGCTTTTTTTACCGCGTACGGATGCACTTTCAGCATGCCGGCCAACTGCTGCTGCGAATACCCCCGCGGCGCCCACTGCCGCACGTGCAGCAGCAAGCGGAACTGCCTGGCCAGCAGCGCCACGAGGCGAATTGGTTCTTCGCCCGTTTTCAGACAGTCGTACAGCATCCGCAGGCCTTTGTCCAGCCTGCCTGCGGCGGTATGCTCAATCAGGGCAAACACGTCTTGTTCCAGCGTGCGCGAGGCCAGCGTTTCGATCACCTCATCCGTGATGACCGCTCCGCTTCCCCCCACAAACAGCGCCATCTTTTCCAGCTCTTTGTCCAGCAGGCGCAGGTCGCCTCCTGCGCGCTCCACCAGCTTCACTGCCTGCGGCCGCTCAATGACAGCGTGGTACTTCTCCGCCTGACGCTCCACCCACGCGTACAGATCGGCGTCTCGCAGCGGCTGAAACGGTATCACTTTGGCCTTTTGGTGAAGGATCTTGACCAGTTTTTTTCGCTCGTCCAGCTTGTCCGCCTCCGTATGCAGCACGAGCGAAGTGTAGGTCGGCGGCTGCTCCAGATAGGCAAGCAGCGCGTCGGGATCGCTCTCTACCTTCGTCGCCGGCTTGCTGCCGGTCAAAAAGTACGCCTGCCGGGCAATCACCAGGCGATGTTCCCCCAGAAACGGCAGCGTCTCCGCATCCTGGACGATCTCGGCGAGCGGTGTTTCCGTGCAGTCGTACACGCTCAGGTTCAAATCGGCGAAGGCCGGGTCAATCATCTCCCGGCGGGCCGCCGCGAGAAACTCTTCGGCGAGAAAGGACTCCGGGCCGTACAGAACATACACCGGTGCAAACTGCTTCTGTCTGATCTCCCGGATGGCCGAAAGCAGCGGCATGGCTTCTCCTCCTCCTTCGTATTCCTGGTTTATTATAGCACAGATGCGCGCAACGGGCACCGCGGATGTCTCGATCACCGGCATGGGCGGACAAAGGCCCGTTTTTTCTCAAGGCGACGCGCTCCTGCAGAGCGAAACGAAAAACCGCAGCCTGGATCGCTGCGGTTTTTCATATGGGCACCTCTATGTAAACGTTCTGGGAGAAGTCCCGGGATGCCTTCTCCTGAAACGGTAAGCAGGGGGTGCTGGATACTGCAATATACGCAGTTCCTTCCCTGCCGGTGCCGGTCCAATTGCAAAAAGCGCGTTTGTCACGAACGCACGAACACTGCACACGCAAAGGGGGGCGTCAGTCTCTGTCGCGCGATTTCCCTCTGTTGCCGCCGGACTTGTCGTCATCATCTTCGTCGCGGTCGTCGTCATCACGCACTTTTTTTTCGTTTCTGTCCGACTTGCTGTCGTCCTTTTCTTCCAGGCCAATCGGAAACACCGGCTTTTCTTCCTGCGGATCGATGACTGGCCTTACGGGCGGTTTGGGTTCCACCTGCTTTTTCGGTTGGACGGTTTGCTTTGCAGGTGGCGTTTTAGTTTCTGTCTTGGTCTTTTGCTCTTTTTTCTCTGTCGTCTGCGATTTTACCTTCTTCGCCGGTTTCGTCTGCTGCTCCCCCGTTGTTGTTACTGATGATGAATGAGTGCTCTTTGGGGGCACAGGCGGACCAAACACGGCAGGCGCCACCTCAGGCGTTTCTTCGCCAGCCGTCGAACCTTGCTGGTAATCGTCCGAGTTCTGCTGCTGATCGCTGCTGCCCATAAAGAGCAGAAATACGAGCAGACAGGCGGCAACTGCACCGCTTCCGATCCGGGCCATCCAGACGTACGCCCGCCGCCACTTCGACGATTTCTCGGTGGCAGACGCCGCCTGTTTCACCTCCAGCTTGGGCAGAGATTCCCGCTTAGGGGATGATGCTTCTGCCGGCCGGACCGATTCTGACTCCAACTGCGGTAGGATCGCGTCCACCAGGCTGTATGGTGGTGTGACAGGGGGAAGTTGTTCCAACTGCTCAGAGACTCGTTTCAAACGGTCGTACGCAAGCTGCAGATCGGGATTGTTCCGGAGCATGGCAAACAGCTTTTCCCGCTCTTCCGGTGAGAGGTCCCCATCCATATCCCGCTGCATCCACTCCCAGACTTCTTCATCTATCATCTACCGATCCCCCCTTTCTGATAGTCGTGCAACAACTCCTGCAGTTGTTGTCTGGCCCGAAACAAATACGACTTGACCGTATTCAGCGGCAGATCCAATGTCTCGGCAATCTCTTGGTAGGACAAATCCTCAAGATAGCGGAGCACCACCACCATGCGGTACTGATTGGGCAGTTTTTTGATCGCCTGCTGAATATCGCTCGACAAACTGGTGAGAAGGATTTCATCTTCTACGTTGTTTCGATCAGGGATGATGAGCTCATGCTCGTCAATCGAGACCGTTTCCTTCATGGCGCGAAATTTATCCATGCAAACGTTGTTGACGATCCGTTGCACCCATGTGGAAAACCTTGCCTTTTCCTGGTACGTGTCCAGCTTTCGATAAATCCGGATCAACGCTTCCTGGGAGGCATCGAGAGCGTCCTGTTCATTTCCTAGGATATAATAAGCGCTGCGGTAAACAGAGGCCTCAATCGATCGGAGCAGCTCGACAAGCGCGTCGTGATCCCCGGCTTGCGCCATCCTGATCAGCTCTGCCTCTCGCATAATCTCCTCTCCCTCCTACAGACGGGGCGCTGCTGAAAAAGGTTGCAAGCATTTATGTATCGGTAATTTGCGTTTGCCAGTGCACCGCTCCCCTGCGTATGACCAGGGTGACTGCCCCATGCAGATCCGTTCGGTAAACATTTGCCCCTGTATCCATCAAACGCTTGACCACGACGGGCGAGGGATGCCCGTAGCGGTTGTTTCGGCCGGCCGAAATGACGGCGGCTCGCGGTTTTGCTGCGGCCAGAAAAGCGGGAGAGCTGGATGTGCTGCTGCCGTGATGCGCCACTTTCAATACATCGACGGGCGACAGCAGGCTGCGGGCAAGCAGCCGCTCTTCCCCTGACCGTTCAATATCGCCAGTAAACAAAACAGTCGTGCCATAAGCGGTAAGACGAAGCACGACAGAAGCATCGTTGCCCGTATGTGTCAAATCTCCGTCCGGGTGAAGCCAGGCCCACTCCACACCGGGTACATCCGTCCATGTCTGCCCAGGCCTTCCGGTCAGGACAGGTACGCGTTTTGCGCGGAAACGTTCGAGAATCGCGGCTTCCTCGTCACGGGGAGGTGAACCGTTGACAAGCACCGAGCCAAATGTAAAGTGCGGCACCAGCGCTGCCATCCCTCCGATGTGGTCGTGATCCCCGTGCGTCATTACCACATGGTCGATCCGTTCGATCCCCCGCGCTCGCAAAAAAGGCAACACGACGTCTTTCCCCACATCAAACGGATCACGTCGCTCCCGCCAGGATTCCCTGGCTGGGTACCGGGGTGTTCCACCCGCATCTATTAAGTATACCTTCTTTTTACCAACTTCGACAACGATAGAATCTCCTTGATCGACGTCAAGAAACGTGATCCGCACTTCGTCCCCGCCGGCGAACGGCTGTCTCGCGGCCACGAGCAGCAACAGAAACAGGCCCGCATACAGCCAGCGGTCCCTCGGACGATGGTAGCCTCGCCACCACAATACAGGCAGTGCCGCGAGAAAAAGCCCGTACAGCACGATCCACCACCACTGGGGATGCGGCCAATGGGAAAACGGCACGGTCTGCGCCTCCAGCCAAAACAGCGGCCCGTGCAGCCAGTCCAGCAGCGCGGAAGCCAGCTGGGCGGGCAGCACGGCCAGCGCCGGGTGAATCAGTCCGAGCAATAGCGCGAGGTAGCCTGCAGGCAGCACCACCATTGAAAGCAGCGGCACGGCCAGCAGGTTGACCAGCCAGGAGAGCGGTGAAAACTGATGAAAATGGTAAATGAGAAACGGGAACGAGACAGCCTGCGCGGCAAAGGTGACGGCCAACGACGTGCGCAGCCACTCGGGCCCCCGCGTGAAAAACTGGCGGCCGACGGGCACGAGCACAATCAGCCCCAGTGTCACGCCAAACGAGAGCTGGAACCCCAGGTGCCACAAGTAGTACGGATTGAACGCCAGCATCAACAGCAGCGCCCACCCCCACACCTGCCTTCCCTCCGTCTGCCGGGCTCCAGCCTGACAGAGCAGGCCGATCGCTCCCATGATGCCGGCGCGCACCGCGGAGGCACTGGCCCCCACGATTAGGACATAGCCGACAAGCAGCACTGTCGTCAGCACCAGGGCCGTCCGGCGCGGCATCCCCGCCCGCTCTGCGATCCACACGAACATCCCGCTCACCAGCGTCACGTGCAGCCCGGAAATGGCCAGCACGTGACTCAAGCCAAGGTTGTCGTACATCTCTTCCGTTGCCGGCGACACCCCGTCCGTGATGCCCAACAGCAGCGATTGCATGTAACCGGCTGCTTCCTGGTCTGGAAACAGCAGGGCAATGCGGTCGGCAGCTGTCGTCTGCCACCGCCGAAACAGCATCATTACACCCGACTCGGCCGGCTCCATCCGGACGTCGCCGTACTCCGCTTCCGCCACGATACGCACGCCCTGCCACCGCAGATAGCGGGCGTAGTCAAACGCATGGGGGTTGCGGGCCGACGACGGCAGCGACAGCCGGACCGTAGCCGACAGGCGGCTGCCCTGCATCCACCGTTCCACCTCATGCGCTTCCGGCTCACGGGACAAGCGGACCCGCAGGGCGATCCTCTCCGCTGTCGCCATGTCGGTCATCTGCCGCCCGGTTTTCCCCCATGTTTCGACCGACAGAAAAAACCGGGCCGTATCGCCGTCGCGCTTCACTGGCGAATCAATGACACCGGCGACCGCGATCGACTCGCCGTCCTCCGCCAACGGCAGCAGCGTCGAACGCTGGAGATAGTCGTACCCTTGAAAGTAAAGACCTGCTAGAATACAAATGAGAGAATGATAAAGCATCCGCGTGCGATGCGGGCGGGGCAGAAAGAGGCACACTGCCGACGCAGCGGCGGCTAATAGTGCCAGCCAGGCGGTTTGCAGGCAGGCCCCCGCCAGCAGCCCGCAGACTGCCGCAAGGCTCACGGTAAAAACACTCACCAACGACACCCCCGTGTCACGTGTCTGAGACATCGAGTGTACACAAGGGGGATGGGACAAAAAAACAGTGCAAAAAAAGCGTGCCAGCAATAACAGACCCGCATGGTTCGCTCAGAGGGAGGACAGTCATGACGAGGAAAAGTTGGGATGAATACTTCCTGGACATTGCCGAGCAGGTGTCAGCCCGTTCCACGTGCAACAGACTTCACGTCGGCTGCGTTATCGTGAAGGACAAGCACATCATCGCCACCGGCTACAACGGTTCCATCCACGGACACGATCACTGCGAAGACGCAGGCTGTCTTCTGGGAGACGACAACCGCTGCCATCGGACGATCCATGCTGAGACAAACGCCTGCCTGCACGCAGACCGGGACAGCCTCAAGGGTGCCACCGCCTACTTGACGCATGAACCGTGCGAAAACTGCTCCAAAATCCTGGCCCAGGTTGGCATCAAGCGAATTGTCTACCGCCATGCCTACCCAAACAAATGGAACCGGTACTTTCTCAAGGATCTGGAAGTCGTCCACATGCCGCCGCAACCGGTGCAGAGTAATTGACGCTCGTGGATGAAGCGAGGCATTTCCCGCCCCAAGCTCCCGTCCGAAAAACCGGGCGGCGTACACGACCTGCCCGTTTTCAATCACGCGTGGTGTCTGAGTCACGGTACCCTCGGGGACTGCACTTGCTACGGAGTCAGCTTGGGCATTCGGAGCGATTGCGTTGACCGTCAATCCATGATAGAGTTAGCTAGAGCAATCAGTGAGAGGAAGAGTCATTTCATATGTGTGGAATCGTATCAATCTACAACAAGCGCCAAGCGCCCGTCGCCCAAGAGACGATCGGCGCGATGACGCGTGTCATCCTGCACCGCGGTCCAGACGATGATGGCTTTCACCTGGAAGACAACATCGCCCTGGGCTTTCGTCGTTTGAGCATCATTGACGTGGAAGGCGGCCATCAACCGCTGTTCAACGAGACGCGTGACATCTGGATTATCGGCAACGGCGAAATCTACAACTACAAGGAACTGCAGCACTGGTTGAAGGGGTGCGGACACGTTTTCCATACCGATTCCGATATCGAAACCATTCTGCACCTGTATGAAGAGGTGGGAATGGATGCACCGAAACACCTGCGCGGGATGTTTGGTTTTACCATCTGGGACTCCCGCAACAAGCGGCTTTTCGGCGCACGCGACCACTTCGGCATTAAGCCGCTCTACTACGTGGAGACGAATGACGCGATCGCCGTGGGCAGCGAGATCAAGAGCCTCCTGGAACTGCCCGGAGTCAGCCGGGAAGTAAACCACACCGCGTTTTATCATTACTTGACGTTTCAATACGTGCCCGATCCGGAAACGATGTACCAGGGCATCTACCGCATCCCGCCCGCCCACTCGTTCGTGATTGAGAACGACCAGATTCGACTGCAGCGCTACTGGGATGTCGAGTTCAAGCCGGACGAAAGCAAGCCGTTCTCCTACTTTGTGGAAGGCACGCGCAGCATTCTGCTCGAATCCGTCGACAAACACCGCGTCAGCGAGGTACCGCGCGGCGCATTTCTGTCCAGCGGCGTCGACTCCAGCAGCATTGTCGGCATGCTGCGTACGTTTGAACCGGTGAAGACGTTCTCCGTCGGCTCTGACATACCCGGTTACAGCGAGCTGGATTACGCCCGCCGTACCGCCCAATATCTCGGCACCGAACACCACGAACTGGTCGTCAACGCGCAGCGCTACATGGACGAACTTCCCCGTCTCGTCTGGCACCAGGACGAACCGGTGGCCGACCCGTCCGCCATCCTTCTCTATTTCGTCGCGCAGATGGCCAGCGAACACGTCACTGTGGTGCTCTCCGGAGAAGGCGCCGACGAATTTTTCGGCGGCTACAACATCTACCGCGAACCGCACTCGCTGCGCATGTTCTCCCGGATGCCCGGCTGGATGCGCCATTCCATCCGCTATCTTGCAGAAAAGCTGCCGGAACAGGTCAAGGGCAAAAACTTCCTGATCCGCGGTTCGAAGACGGTGGAAGAACGCTTCTTTGGCAACGCCCTGATCTTTACCGAAGAGATGAAGGAACGAGTCGTCATGGCTGATATTCGCCGCTCCGAGGAGTACCGTTCCCCGTGGACGGTCACGGAAGAGATCTACAAACGGGCGAGTGCGTACGACGACGTCACCAAAATGCAGTACCTGGACATTCACACCTGGCTGCGCGGCAACATCCTGATGAAAGCGGACAAGATGACGATGGCCAACTCGCTGGAGCTGCGCGTTCCGTTCATCGACGTCAAGGTGTTCGAATTTGCCGCAACCATCCCGACCAAGTACAAGATCGCCAACGGCACCACCAAGCACGTGCTTCGTGAAGCGATGAAAGATTTTCTCCCGCCGGAAATCAAGACGCGCAAAAAGCTGGGCTTTCCTGTGCCGACGCGCCACTGGCTGAAAAACCACTTTTACAAGTGGGCCAAGGAGATCATCTTCGAATCCAAGGTGGACGATTTGATCAACAAGGCGTACGTTCTGTACATGCTGGATGAGCATCGCGAAGGCAACGCCGACTACAGCCGCAAAATCTGGACGATTTTGATCTTCATGCTGTGGCATCAGATCTTTATCGAGCAGAAATACAACTTTGGACCGTATGTCAGCCCCAGCGTGGAAATTCGCCGCAAAAAAGAATCGCTGCAAAACTTGGGATAACACCAACACCTGACCAAACGGCTTCGCCCAAAGATGCTTCGGGCGGGGCCGTTTTTCAATGGTTTGCATATCATTTGCACACCCCTGCTGTCTTTTTGTAGCATCCGGATAGAGAGCCTTATGACGCCTTCACGGCATGCCGGACGAGACGCAAGGGGGTTTTTTTATGCTTTACGAATGGTGGGAACGATACCGGCGCATCGCGATCGCCGCAGCCGTCATCCTGTTTGTGGGCATCAGCATCTGGCTGTACCATGCGCAGCAGGCTGGGACGACAGCGGACCTGCCGCTGCAGGAAGCGTTTGCCTCTGTCGGGGACGGCCAATCTGCATCGGGCGAAACGTCCGCTTCGGTCGAGCCGCCTTCTACTGCCGGTACACAACAACACTTGTCCGATCCACCAGGCGCGGTCGGGGCCGTTCCTGCTCCTCGGCAGGACGTGGCACATCAGGGGCAGCCGCGCGATACAGGCGCTCCTCCCCTGTTCGTGGACGTCAAAGGTAAGGTAAAGCAGCCCGGGCTGTACCAGTTTGAGGCCGGGGCTCGGGTCGCCGACGCCATTGCCCGGGCAGGAGGACCCGCGCCGGATGCCGACGTGGAGCAGATCAATCTGGCCGAACCGCTGACGGACGGCAGCGCTGTCCTGGTGCCGGCCAAAGGCAGTCCGGCCTCTCCCTGCGGCCAGGCGGCGGCCCACTCCGCAATCGTGGAAACAGTGGGAACGGGCAGTTCGCTCGGCAGCGCAGCCGCGGGGAGTTCGACCGGCGCTTCCGGGGGCGGAAAAGCTGGCGGCGCACAGCCCGTCAATCTCAATACTGCCAGTCTGGAAGAATTAATGACGCTGCCCGGAATTGGCGAAGCGCGGGCCAAGGCAATCCTGGCCTACCGGACAGAACACGGAGCGTTCCGTTCGCCGGAGGAATTGAAACGAATCAGCGGCATCGGCGACAAGATGTACCAGCGCCTGAAGGATCACATCCGCGTCCGCTAGTGATGGTCATGTTCCGTCTCCTGTACACATACAATGGGGAGAGAACCAGCGAGGGAGGAATGGACATGGACAGGATCGGGTTTATCGGCACGGGCAACATGGGCAGCATGCTGATCGAAGCCCTGCTCGCGGCCAAAGCCCTGTCTCCCGGCCAGATCATTGCGAGCAATCGCACCCCCGCCAAAGCGGAATGGTTGGCCGAACGTCACCCCGGACTGACCGTAGCTGCCAGCAACGCCGACGTTGCCCGCGGTGCCCGTGTGCTGCTGCTGTGCGTCAAACCGTTCGAATACAGGCAAGTATTGGAACAGACTCTTCCGGCACTTACGCCGGAACACACCCTGCTGACGATCACCAGCCCCGTCAGTTTGAAACAGCTGGAATCGCTCGTCCCCTGCGCCGTTGCCCGTATGGTGCCCAGCATTACGAATGCAGCCGGCAGCGGCGTCAGCCTGTTTGAATTTGGGTCAAGAATCGACAGTGACACGCGGGAAGGCATACTGGACCTCTTCTCCCAGATCAGCAATCCGGTGGAAGTGGCGGAGCCGTTTTTGCGCATCGCGTCCGACATCGCCAGCTGCGGCCCAGCCTTTGTCAGCTATATCCTGCGCGAGATGATCAATGCCGCCGTCGAAAAAACCGGCATCTCCGAAGAAGCCGCCGCTTATCTGACGTCTCAGATGCTCATTGGCATGGCCGACCTGTTGAAACAGGAGATGTTTACCCTGTCCGCGCTGCAGGAGCGGGTCTGCGTACCGGGCGGCATCACCGGCGAAGGGCTGATCCCCCTGCGCGAAGCCGTGCCTGGCATGTTTCGGCAGGTGTTTGAACGCACGCACGCCAAATTTGCCGAAGATCGCGAGCACATGGCCCGCCATCTTGAGACGCCGCCCGACTGACACCAAATAAAAGGCGCGTTCCCTGCCGGAACGCGCCTCATTTGGTTGATGCAATTGTCTCCTGTATCTTTTACTGCCGATTAAAACGTGCTCAATCGATGCGGATTTGTTACTTGACCACGATGTTGACCAGTTTGCCAGGGACAGCAATCACTTTTACGATCGTTTTGCCGCTGGTCAGCTCCTTGATCGTCTCGTTGCTGACGGCCAATTCTTCCATCTGCTCTTTGGTCGCGTCGGCCGGGATGCGCAGTTTTTCCCTGTTTTTGCCGTTGATCTGCAGCACGATTTCCACTTCGTCTTCCACCAGTTTGGATTCATCGTACTCCGGCCACGGTTCGTACGCAATCGTATCGGTGTGGCCCAGTTTTTCCCACAGTTCTTCGCCGATGTGCGGGCAAATGGGCGACAGCAGCTTGACGAAGCCTTCCATGTATTTCTTCGGCAGCACGTCCGCCCGGTAGGCTTCGTTGATGAAGATCATCAACTGGGAGATGCCCGTGTTGAAGCGGAGCGCCTCGTAATCTTCCGTCACCTTTTTCACGGTTTGGTGGTATACGCGCTCCAGTGCGGCCGACTCGCAGTTATCCTTGATTTTTTCATTCAAGCGGCCGTTGTCGTCAACGAACAAGCGCCATACGCGGTCGAGGAAACGGCGCGCTCCGTCAAGCCCTTTGGTGGACCAGGCGATGGAGGCGTCCAGCGGCCCCATGAACATTTCGTAAAGGCGGAGCGTGTCGGCGCCGTGGCTTTGCACGATCTCGTCCGGATTGACCACGTTTCCTTTGGACTTGCTCATCTTTTCGTTGTTCTCGCCGAGGATCATGCCCTGGTTGAACAGCTTCTGGAACGGTTCTTTCGTCGGCACGACACCGATGTCGTACAGGAACTTGTGCCAGAAGCGGGCGTAGAGCAGGTGGAGAACGGCGTGTTCCGCACCGCCGATGTAAATGTCAACGGGCAGCCATTCCTTCAGCTTTTCCGGGTCGGCCAACTGCTGGTCGTTGTGCGGATCGATATAGCGCAGGTAGTACCAGCAGCTTCCCGCCCACTGCGGCATCGTATTGGTCTCGCGGCGTCCCTTCAATCCTGTTTCCTTGTCGACGACGTTGACCCATTCCGTGATGTTGGCAAGCGGCGATTCGCCCGTGCCGGACGGTTTGATCTCCTTGGTCTTTGGCAGGACGACGGGGAGTTCTTCTTCCGGCACCACTTTCATCGTACCGTCTTCCAGGTGGATAATCGGAATCGGCTCACCCCAGTAGCGCTGACGGCTGAACAGCCAATCGCGCAGGCGATAGGAGACTTTGCGCGCTCCCTTGCCGTTTTCCTCCAGCCATTCGATCATCTTGTTGATCGCCTGCTCCTTGTTCAACCCGTTCAGGAATCCGGAATTGACGTGCTCGCCGTCGCCGGTATAGGGCGCTTTGGTCACGTCTCCGCCGACGATCACTTCCTTGATCGGCAGGCCAAACGCCTGGGCAAACTCGTAGTCGCGCTCATCGTGTGCCGGTACTGCCATGATGGCACCTGTACCGTAGCTGACCAGCACGTAATCGGCGATCCAGATCGGCAGCCGCTCCCCGTTTACCGGATTGATCGCGTACGCGCCGGTAAACACCCCGGTTTTTTCCTTGGCCAGGTCGGTGCGCTCCAGATCGCTCTTCCGTTTGGTCTGCTCCAGGTACGCATCCACCGCCTGCTTCTGTTCCGGCGTCGTGATGGTGTTCACCAGCTTGTGCTCCGGCGCGAGCACCACATAGGTGGCACCAAACAGCGTATCCGGGCGGGTGGTGAAGACGGTGATGGTCTCGTCGTGACCCTCGATTCCAAAGACGACTTCCGCCCCTTCCGAACGGCCGATCCAGTTGCGCTGCATCTCCTTGATGCTTTCCGGCCAATCCAGTTCTTCCAGGTCTTCCAGCAGGCGGTCAGCGTAAGCCGTAATCTTCAGCACCCACTGCTTCATCGGGCGGCGTTCCACCGGGTGGCCGCCGCGCTCGCTCTTCCCGTCGATGACTTCCTCGTTGGCCAGCACAGTTCCCAACGCAGGGCACCAGTTTACCGGCACTTCATCAATGTAGGCCAGTCCATGCTCGTAGAGCTTCGTAAAGATCCACTGGGTCCATTTGTAGTAGGCCGGGTCGGTCGTGTTTACCTCGCGATCCCAGTCGTAGGAAAAGCCCAGGGATTTGATCTGCCGGCGGAAGTTGTCGATGTTGCGCTGCGTAAACTCCGCCGGATCGTTTCCGGTGTCGAGCGCATACTGTTCGGCCGGCAGGCCAAAAGCGTCCCATCCCATCGGATGGAGAACGTTGTAGCCCTGCATCCGTTTCATCCGGGACAGGATGTCAGTAGCCGTATAGCCCTCTGGATGGCCGACGTGCAGTCCTGCGCCGGACGGATACGGAAACATGTCGAGCGCGTAAAACTTCTTCTTGTTCTTGTCTTCCAGGGTTTTAAACGTTTTGTTCTTCTCCCAGTAGTCCTGCCACTTTTTTTCGATCTCCTGATGATTGAAAACCATTGTGACGCACTCCCATCGTAAAAAGATGACAAAAATAAGAAAACCTCCCGCCCCTGGCGCACTGCCGAAAGGGACGAGAGGATTATGCACTCCCGCGGTACCACCCTACTTGGTGAACGTATCGTTCACCCGCTTGTTGTCCCTATCGCGGACGAGACGCTCCTCCTTACGCAGCCGGCGAAACCAGCCGGCCTTCGGGCGGAGTGCTTCGAGGCGAGTTCGGAAAGTCCCAGGTTGACTCGCACCTGCCGTCAACTCTCTGATGCCATGGGAGTCTTTCGTACTACTCCTCTTCAACGCATACTCATGTTTGCGGTTGTATTCCGATTATAGACAATCCGTACCAACCGTGTCAACGCTCGGGTCGACGCGCGGCAAAAAACAGCCGTTCGCTGGTTTCGTGCGGCGGAAGACCGGTAAAATCGGCCGTGATCTCCACGTCGACAAACCCCGCGTCCGCCAGCCAGCGCAAAAGCTGAACCGGCTGGTACGCACGCTGCCAGTGCTCCTCCTCCACACGCTGGTACAGCCCGTCCGGTTGGCGCAGGAAAAAGGTGAGCTGGTGCTCCACCTCCAGCCGAATCGGGTCGCAGAAACATTGCCAAATGTACGAAACTTCGTCATCCACCAGCGTAAACGTCTGATTGCCGAACACGTGCAGCATCTTGTAGGGGCTGTGAACGTCAAACAAAAACGTGCCGCCGGGATTCAGATGCTGATAGACACGTTCAAACGTCTGCTTGACGTCTTCCTCTTCCGTCAGATAGCTGAGCGAATCGCACAGGGAAATGACGGCGTCGGCAGCGGGCAGATCCAACTCCCGCATGTCCTGCTCCACCCAGGTGATTTGAACCTGCTCCCGCCTCATTTTGTCATAAGCCACCGCCAGCATCTCCGCCGAGAGATCCACCCCCGTCACCCGGTAACCGCGTTTGGCGAGCGGAATGGCGATACTGCCCGTTCCGCAGCCAAGGTCGATTACCTGCCGGGGTTTTTCCCGCTTTTCCCAGACCCGCTCCAGCCAATCCAGCCACTGATCGTAGGGGGAATCGGCCATCAGCTTATCGTAGACGGACGCCAAATGCGCGTACGCCATCGCCGTCAGCCCTGCTCTCCAAAGGAGACTGCCGGTGCGTCTCCCCAGAGCCGCTCCAGATTGTAAAACTCCCGTTCTTCGCGGTGAAACACGTGAATGACCACGTCTTCCAGGTCAATCAGCACCCAGCGTCCCTCGTCCGCCCCCTCGATGCCGCGGACGTTGTAGCCGTGTTTGTGCGCCTGGTCGCGAATCTCGTTGACGATTGCCTGAACCTGGCGCTCGTTGTTGCCGTGGCAGATCACGAAATAGTCGGCGATCACGGACTGTTTGCTGATGTCCAAAACGATCAGGTTTTCCGCCTTTTTCTCTTCCGCAGCTTTTACCACCAGGCGTGCCAGATCTTCCACCGTTTTAACCATCAAACTCCTCCTTGTGCATCCCTGCGGGATACGAGATCGTTGTATGCCAAGAGCGTCAACGGATACACCGTTTTCCGCTTTTCGATCAAATGCTGGATCGTGCCCCCGAGCGCGCACGCCAGCGCTTCGTCCAAATCCTGCTCGGCCAGGGCGCGAATCATCTCCACCCCGGGGAAATCCCGGTTTGGTTCTATATAGTCTGCCACACAGACCACCTTTTCTAACAGACTCATCCCCGGACGACCGGTCGTGTGGTACCGGACGGCCTGCAAAATCTCCGGATCGCTCACGCCGAGTTCCGTCTGGATGACGATGGCACCGGCAAATGCGTGCCACAGCTCTTTTTCCCCTTCCAGAAGCTCGCGCGGCATGTCGTGGCGGACGAGGATGTCGCGCATTTTCTCCACCGGCCAGCATTTGCAGTAGTCGTGCAGGTAGCCGGCCAGCTCCGCCTTGTCCGGATCAGCGCCAAAGCGCTCCGCGAGCCGCCTCGCCGACTCCGCCACGCCCAGGGTGTGGCGGTACCGCTTGTCATGCATTTGGGCGCGCACCTTCGCGAGCAGCGCCTCCCGATCAACCAGTCCGTACATATAACCCGTGCTCCTTTATATAACGCTCTACTGCCGGCGGGACGAGGTAGCGGATACTTCTGCCCGCCGCCACTTTTTCCCGAATCAGCGAGGACGAGATGTCCCAGGACGGCATCTCGACGAAGCTGACATACGCTTCGTGCGCCTGTCGGTCCAGCCGTGTCCCCGGCCGCGCCAGCCCGATAAACCGGACCAGCCGGATCAGCTCGGCAAAACGATGCCACTTGGGCAAAAGCTCCACCATGTCGGCCCCGACGATAAACGAAAAGCGGCAGTCTGGATACGCGGTGACCAATTGACGCATCGTGTCGTAGGTGTAGGATGGCCCGTCTCGCCGCAGTTCCACGTCGGTCACGCGAAAGGCCGGATGGTCCGCGACAGCCAGTTCCACCATGCGCAGACGGTGTTCCGCCGGCGTGATGCCCGCCCTCGCCTTGTGCGGCGGGATGCGGGCCGGCATGAACCAGACTTCGTCCAGCCTCATCTGGTCTCTGGCCTGCTCCGCGGCAAGGAGATGACCGCAGTGAATCGGATCAAACGTGCCGCCCATTATCCCGATCTGCTTGTCGCGCTGTTCCATGGCTTACGGCAGCTCGATCGTCTTGTTTTCCCGGGACTCCTTGTACAGCACGACGGTATGGCCGATGAGCTGCACCAGTTCGGCCTCCGCTCCTTCCGCCAGGGCGTTTGCCACCTCGTGTTTGTCATCCAGATTGTTCTGCAGGATGGACACCTTGATCAGTTCCCGCGCTTCCAGCGCCTCTTTGATCTGTGCAATCATGTTGTCGTTGACGCCCCCTTTTCCCACTTGAAAAATCGGAGTGAGATGATGGGCCTGCGCCCGCAAAAAACGCTTCTGCTTGCCGGTGAGCATCGGCATGCCTCCTTCTTTTACGTCTATGGTCATGAACTTGTCTTCGTAAGCTGCTGCAAAACAATGTCCCGCATCGTCCCTGCGGGAGCCGTCTGCCCCGTCCACAGTTCAAATGCGAGCGCGCCCTGGTTGACGAACATGCCTACGCCGGAATGAACGCGCGCACCGCACGCCCGCGCCTCTTTCAGCAGACAGGTCTCGAGCGGGTTGTAAATCAGATCGCTGACAATCAGACCGGGGTGCAGCCAGTCCGCCTGCACCGGCATTTCGTCCACCTGCGGGTGCATGCCGATCGACGTGGTGTTGATCAGCAACGTGGCATCGGCGATCGCCGCTTTCCCGTCCGCCGGATCGATCACCGCAGTGGGCACGATCGTTCCCACGTGTTCTGCCAGGAGCGCGGCGCGTTCACGCGAGCGGTTGATGATTCGGATTTCCCGCACGCCCTGTTCAGCCAGGGTGAACGCGACAGCGCGCGCCGCTCCCCCGGCCCCCATCATCGTGACAACATGCTCGCGCAAGTCGATCCCCGTCTCCTCCACCAGGGAACGGACGTAGCCCGTCCCGTCGGTGTTGTAACCGATCAGGCGGCCGTTCCGGTTGACGACCGTGTTCACCGCGCCGATCCGCTGGGCCAGGGGATCGATTTCGTCCAGCATCGGCATGATCGCCACCTTGTGGGGAATCGTCACGTTGACCCCTTTGATCCCCAGCGCGCGAATGCCGGCCACTGCTTCCCCCAATCGCTCCGGTTCCACATCAAAAGCGGCATAGGCAAAATCCAGCCCCAATTCGGCAAAGGCGGCGTTGTGCATCAACGGCGATTGGGAATGCGAAACCGGATGGCCCAACAGACCAACCAACTGTGTTTTGCTCGTGATCATGCGGATCTCCTTCCCCTCTGCTGCTCTTTGTGTAGCATATGACAGGGCAGGCGGCAGGCGAAGCAGCACTGCCGCTTTAAATCAGACCTTTTCTTATCCCGACGCTGACGCCCTTGGGCGCGTGCACGACGACGTGCGCCTCTTCCTTGCCCCGCAGGCTGACCCATCCCAATCCGGAGATGACGATGTCCGTCGTGCCGGCAGGCGGGATCTTGAACGTATGCTTGACAAAGGGGGGCAGCGCCTGAGCCGCCTCTGCTCCCGTGGGCGGGCTAAGCAGTTCCCCATGGTGCTTGGCCATGACCTCGTCGGCATTCTCCAGCTTGGTGCGGTGAATGTACAGGTTGTTGGCCACGTAGACGACAAATGGCTGGTGCTGGCCGCGTACAAAATCGATGCGAGCCAGTCCGCCCAAAAACAGCGTCTGTTTGTCGTTTAACTGGTATACCTTGGGATTAATGCGCGCCGTGGGCGTGATCCTGCGCAGATCCTGCGGCGACACCATGTGGCCGATCTGGTCGCGGTTGATGATCCCGGGCGTGTCGTAAATGGAGCGGCCGTCTTCCAGCGGAATTTCGATCTTGTCCAGCGTCGTGCCAGGGAATGGAGACGTGGTGATTTCCAAGTCGGCCGAACCGTAGTCGTGCAAAATCCGATTGATCAAGGTCGACTTGCCGACGTTGGTAACCCCGACGATGTAAACGTCCCGTCCGCGCCGCAATTGGCCAATGCGCGCCAGAAGCTCGTCGATGTTGACGCCTTTTTGCGCGCTGACCAGGATGACGTCCTCCGGGCGCAGTCCACGCTCTTTGGCTTCGTGCTGCATCCAGTTGCGAACGCGGTTCAGGTTGATGTTTTTGGGCAGCAGATCCACCTTGTTGCCGACCAACAAAATGGGGTTCTTGCCGACAAAACGGGGCAAGCCCTTCAGCCACGACCCCTGGAAGTCGAAGATGTCGACCACCATCACCACGAGGCTGTCGGTCGCTCCAATGCCGTGCAGAATCCGCAAGAAGTCGTCGTCCTCCATGCTGACCGGCGCCACTTCATTGTAGTGTTTGATCCGGAAACAGCGCTGGCAGATGACGGTTTCCCGGGCGAGGGCCGACGCCGGCGCGTACCCCGGCCGTTTCGGGTCCTCCGTCTGAATGGCCACGCCGCAGCCTGCGCACGTCTCCGGTGTTTGTTCGTTCACGATTCTGTCTTCCACGAAATCATTCCTTTCTTGCGCATCCAGTATAACGCCACCCGTTCCATCCGGCGGTTGAACCGCGTCCAAAACCCGTCCGTCTGGGCAACGGGGACGACGAGGATGGTATGAAACCCGAGCCGGTTGCCTCCCAGCACGTCGGTAAACAACTGGTCGCCGATCACAACCGTCTCCGCGATTGTCACGTTCATCTCTCGGACCGCCTGCAAAAAGGCGCGGCTGGACGGCTTTCGCGCTGCGCAGATGAACCGGACCCCCAACGGGGCGCAAAAGCGGTTCACCCGCTCCTGATTGTTGTTGGACACGACCGTCACCTGGATGCCTGCCTCGTTCAGCCGTTTCAGCCAGGCTTCCACCTCGGGAGTGGCGTGTGGCCTGTCCCACTCCACCAGGGTGTTGTCCAGGTCGGTAATGACCGCGCGTATGTTTCTTTTTCGCAGTTGATCTATATCAATATGATGGATAGATTCCACAAATTGATCCGGCATCAGCTTCTCCAGAAACACGGGGCACCTCCAACACGGCCTGAAAAGAACCGCGATTTCGGCACTTACTATACCACACTCCGCCACCGGCTTGCAAAAGTTTCAATCCGCATTCAACCGCATTCAAATACAATCCGCGAGGCAGCACGGCATCACTGCCCGAGACGATGTCCCGTGTCCGCTTCATGAAAACCCTCCCACGAAAACAGCGTCAACTGCTCGTACCGCTGTTCCGTCGGCGGCGCAAAGTTGGAGAAACCAACACCGACGAGGCGCACCCCCGGGGAGTAGTCAAACGCGTCCAACAGCTCTTCCAGCAGGTCAGCCCAGTTTTCGCCGGGGGCGGCCTTGCGCTGTTTGGTCCTGAGGGTGAAGTCGGCGTATTTGATTTTCAGCGTCAGCGTTTGCGGGATGACACCCTCCTGCCTCACATCCTGCTCCGCCTCCTCCAGCAGGGCGGCAGCGATGGGGCTGACCGCCTCACGGTCGTATAGGTCAAACGGCAGCGTCGTCTCGCGGCTGAGCGATTTGGGAGCCCGCTCCGTCACGATTTCCCGGTCGTCCACGCCCCGGGCCCGATGGTAGAGCGCTCGTCCGAACTTGCCGAACAACTGCACCACTTCGTCCAGGGAAAGCTGCCAAAAGTCTTCCACGGTGTGAATGCCCTTTCGCGCCAGCAATTCCTGCGATTTTTTGCCCACGCCGTGCAGCGTTCCGACAGGCAGCGGCCGCAGCACCTCCAGCGCCTGTTCCGGTCGGATGACGACGAAGGCGTCCGGCTTTTTCAAATCGCTGGCGATCTTGGCGAGGGACATGTTGTAGGAGAGGCCGATGCTGCAGGTCAGGCCGGTCTCACGCTTTATCCGCCGCTTGATCTCCCGGGCGACGGGAACGGCGTTGTCGTATCCGGAGACATCCAGGTACGCCTCATCCAGTCCCACGGTTTGATAGCGATCCGTATAGGCGGCAAACACCTCGCGGATCTCCGCCGATTTTTCCGCGTAGCGCTCGTAGCGAACCGGCAGAAACACGCCGTGCGGACATTTTTTGCGGGCCAACGCCATCGGCATCGCGGACCGCACCCCGTATTTTCGCGCTTCATAGCTGCAGGTGGATACCACGCCGCGGTTTCCCGTGCCGCCGACGATCACCGGCCGGCCGCGCAGTTCCGGGTGATCCAACTGTTCAACACTGGCAAAAAACGCGTCAATATCCAGATGCAGGATCTTCTTCACAGGAGATACCACCAAACATACATTCTCATATGGCTATTATCGTTCTTTTTTTAAACGGATGCAAGATACAGCCGCCTGCTGCGTACGGTCGCCGCCTGCATCGTGTCAGCCGCCTGGTAACGTCCTCATGGTGACAAAAAACCGCCCTTCCCGAGCGAAGGGCGGCCTGTGCTGTTTTTTCTTTTGCATGACTGTCTTCCTTATTGCATGCTGTGGCCGACGCCTTACCGGGCCAGCGCCTTTACCTGACGCGCCTTGTTGACGAACGCTTCCGCCAGCTTCAGCATCGTGTCGTCGTGCGCCCACATGCGCTCCGGATGCCACTGCACGCCCACGTGCAGCCCGTCGAGGCTTTCGATCGCCTCAATCACCCCGTCTGCAGCCACCCCTGTTACCTTGAAGCCAGGGGCCACGTCTTTTACCGCCTGATGATGCGACGTATTGACGAGGATTTCCGTCTTGCCCAATGCCTCCGCCACAAACCCCGGCTGTAGCGTGACCTTGTGCGCCCCGTATTGTCGCGAACCTTTTTGCTCGTGTTGAAAGGCACCTGGCACCTGGCTTGGGATGTCCTGGATCAGCGTGCCGCCGCAGGCTATATTCAGGATTTGCATGCCGCGGCAGATGCCGAGAATCGGTTTCTTCAGCTCCAGAGCCAGCCGAATCACCGCCAGTTCCGCCAGGTCCCGTTCGTGCTCCACGTCCCCCAGCCCCTGCAGCGGCTCTTCTCCGTACAGATGGGGGGCGGGATCGTCTCCGCCGGTGAGAATCAGGCCGTCCAGCGATTCCACCATCGCGCGGAACGGCGCATCCGGGACGGACATCAGCGGCAGGATGAACGGAATCCCGCCGGTGCGGGCCACCCCGTCCACATAGCTGGTACCCACGTAGTAGAACTGGTCGAGATTGTTGTTGGGAAAGTACATTTTGGTACACGCTACACCAATGATCGGACGCACATGCGGTCACTCCTTGTAATCTGTAATTACTTTTCGTTGGATGCGTATTTGAAGTCGATGAAACCGAGCGGATCCACCACGACGTCTTTTACCGTGTCCTGCTTCACCCACGCGTAGGTGAAGTAGTAAATCGGCATCGCCGGCATTTCGTCCATGACGATGGCGTCCGCCTTTTTGAGGATTTCGTTGCGCTTCGTCGGGTCTGCTTCTTTTGCCGACTGTTCCAGCAGGGCGAGGAATTCCTTGTTCTCCCACTTGGACGTGTTCAGCCCGCCCTTGAAGACCTCGAAGAAGTTGATCGGATCGTTGAAGTCGCCGATCCAGCTTGCCCTGCCGATTTGGAAGTTGCCCAACTTCATCTGCTCGCGGTGAACCTTGTTTTCCTTGTTGACCAGTTTGACTTCGATGCCGAACGCCTTTCTCCACTGGTCTTGGATAACGGTTGCGATGCGCTGGTTCACTTCCGTCGTGTTGTAGGACAACGTGATCTCCGGCAGTTTGGAGATGCCCAGCTCCTTCATGCCTTCTGCCAGCAGCTTTTTCGCGGTCTCCACGTCGCCGTCCTTGAAGTAGCCGTCCGGATTGAAGGCCATCGTCGGCGGCAGGATGCCGAGCGCCGGCGTGCTCTTGTACGGCACGACATTCTCGGCGATATCCTTGCGGTTCACCGCGTATGCGAAAGCTTGGCGAATTTTCTTGTTGGAGAACGGAGGCTGTGACGTATTAAACACGTACCAGTACGTACCGGCGGTCGCCTGGGTTTGCATCTTGCCCGAGTCCTTCAGCGCATTGAGCGCATCAAGCGGCAAGTCGCCCAGCGGCGAACCCGCCCAGTCCAGTTCCCCTCTTTCGAACATGGACAGCTCGGTATTGGCGTCTTCGATCATGTTGATCGTCAGTTTGGACAGCTTGACTGCATCCTTGTCCCAGTAGGACTCGTTTTTCTCCAGTTCGATGACCGACTTGTGTTCCCACTTCTTCAGTACAAACGGACCGTTCCCCACGTACGTCTCGGGGCTGCCCGCCCAGTTTTCGTTGGCCTCCACCACATTCTTGTTGACAGGGAAGTAGGTGACGGAAGCGACCAACTGCGGGAAGAACGGAGCCGGGTTTTCCAGCGTGACGACCAGCGTCTTGTCGTCCGTTGCCTTTACCCCCACGTCTTCCGCCTTGGCCTTGCCCGCATTGTACGCCTGCCCGTTTTTCAGATAGTAGAGCTGGTACGCGTAACCCGATGCCGTCTCCGGGTTGAGCACCCGTTTCCAGGCGTATTCAAAGTCGTGCGCCGTGACCGGATCGCCGTTGGACCACTTGCTGTCGCGCAGATGGAACGTGTAGGTCAGCCCGTCCGCAGACACTTCGTACTTCTCGGCGACTGCTTCCTTGAGCTGGCCGTTTACGTCGAGGCGCAGCAGACCGTCAAACGCCGCGCGGGCCACTGACATGGACGGAATGTCTTCCGCCAGTCCCGGGTCGATCGTGCTGGGGTCCCCCGTATTCAGGTTGACACGCAATTCTTGCGCGGCTGCCTGCTGACCCTGCGCGGTTGGCGTATCCGCAGGTTTCGCCGCGTCCTGCGCACCATTCCCTCCACAGCCGGCAAACGCAAGGCTGGACAGAAGAACCGCGCATAGAGACAGTCTCTGTAATGTTTTCATAACATCCCCCTCATGAAACATTTTTTCTTGATTATGCCAAGTACGAGTACATATTATTATCTTATCTTATGAATATTTTGTCTATTGCCTATATTAATAATGTACGCGAAAGGAGTTGGCTGCGGTGCTCTCTGCCCTCGGGCCTTCACTTGAAAGATTAACGGAAGAAACCGGCGGTCAATGGGGAATTTACCTGGAGGATGTGCGGACAGGGGAACGGCTCGGCATCGCCGAACATCAGCGCTTCTACGCTGCCAGTCTGATCAAGGTGCCGATCATGACGGCAGTGTTTGCCGAGGCGTACGCCGGCAGACTGGCCCTATCGGACAAGCTCCGGCTGCGTCGGGAGGATCAGGTGGGCGGAGCCGGCGTGCTTCAGCACTTCACCCCGGGCACCGAACTGACCGTCTACGACGCCGTGACGCTGATGATCATTCAAAGCGACAATACAGCGACCAACATGCTGATCGATCTGATCGGCACGGACGCCATTCGCACCGCGATGAGCCGTACGGAAATGGTCAACAGTTCGTTTTACAACAAACTGATGATTGTGCCCGCGGAGCCGGAGGGCTACAACGAAGTGACGGCCGCCGACATGGGCAGCCATTTCCGTTTTTTGGCGACGGGAAAAGCGATCTCGTACAACAGCTGTCTGCAGATGATCAACATCCTCAAGCGGCAGCAGCACCGCGACCGGCTGCCGTGTCGCCTGCCCGATCCGGAAGGCGATGTCATCGGCATGCTGCCCAAGTGGGAGCTGGCGAACAAGACCGGAACGGTGACCAACATCACGCACGACGCCGGCATTTTGTACGTGGGCGGCCACGCCGTGATCATCTGCGCCCTGTCGAAGAACGTGGATGCCAAGGCTGCCGGTGAGGTGATGGGACAAATAGGACGGATGGTGTACGACCTGTACGCGGGCCGCTCCTGACCCATGCCGTGCAGGCAGGTGCCGCACAATGAAACGGCGTCCTCCCCGATTGGGAAGGACGCCTCTGTTGTATCGCGTGTCTACTTTTCGAGAATCAGCTTGCTTGCCTCATACGCGCTGGAGAAAGAGAGCTCGGACAGCTGTCCCTGTCCTTCACACCAGTCGCCGGCAAAGAAGAGGTTACGGTAGTCCGGCAGGAAGATCGGCATGGGCTTCTGGTTCATGGTCCACTTGATCTCCTGCACCACGGCGCGCGTCGAAACGCGCGGGACGACCAGATGTTCGCGCCAGCCCGGGAAGTGCTTGTCGTACAGCTGTTCAATTTCCTGTTTGCGCTGTTCGACCGCTTCCTTGTTGCCAACTTCCGATTGGCGCAGGTAGGCTGTCGCCTGCAGCAGTTGGCCTCCCTCCGGCACGCAGGTGGTGTCGTAGTAAGAGATGTCGGTGATGAAAATGTTGTTCTGCTTGTCGTATACATAGGTGTAGGGCACGTCGATCCGCTCTTTCAAGCCGATGTCGTACACCACCACGACCGTCGGTTCGTACAACGCGTACTGTTCGATGGCGTGCTCCAGCTTGGTATCCTTGAACACCTTGACCATTTCCTTGGGCGGAATGCAGCAGACGAACTCGTCGGCCGTATACTCCGCATCCGGGGTGACGGCGGCGATCACGCGGTCGTTTTCCCAGCGGAACGCCTCCACTCTGGTCTTGGTGAGAATCGTGCCGTTGTTGGCCTCGATGACGCGGACAAACTCGTTGATCAACGCCTGCCAACCGCCTCCGATGTAGGCCACCGGCTTGTTGGTCGTAAACAGGCGGCGATAGTAGGTAAAAAACACGTCGGACGGGATTTTTTCCGGCTCCCGGGTAAAGAAGTTGGAAGACGCCAGCGTCAGCATCATTTCTCGCACGTCCTCGCTGACGTTTTTCTTCTCCATCCATTTTTGGATCGACAGGTGCGGATGGCCCGTCTCCATCTTCAGCATCGTTTTCAAGATTTCAAAGGTAAACAGGACCTTGTCAATCCCTTTCAACAACTTGGTGCGGAACAGCCCCTGCACGTTAGCCGGAACGGCGGTCAGGTCGTCTCCCAAGTCGTATTTGGCTTTGTTGGGGTTGAAATCCTGCCAGTCGATCTGCAGGCCCAACTCTTTTTCAAACGTTTTCAAAATGGACGTGTCGCGTCCGTAGATGGCGTGAGCGCCAAAGTTGAAATTAAAGCCCTTGAGTTTCAGCGTGACAGCTCGCCCGCCCAAGGTACCCCGTTCCAAGAGCGCCACTTTCTTGCCCTTGGTCGAAAGATAGGCAGCAGCCGACAATCCGGCCAGTCCGCCGCCGACAATGACGACGTCATAGTGATTGGTAGTCATACAACAAACTCCCTTACGCACTCTCGAAGTTGATTCCTAATCCTCATAGAATAATAAGGGATGGACAAGGTGGAAGTCAACTAAAAATGAACTGTGTCTAATATTATACTCGATATACCATTTATTGGCTGATATCGCCAGTTTTTTACAACCGCACATACCTTTCGCCGACGGGTGATATATCTCGAAGTGATTCACCTAAGCGGGAGCAGCACCTGAACATCGGGCCGTACATCGGAAACGGAAATTGGATGCGTCGACAAGCATCTCAGCCCTGCTCGTTTCGCCGCGTCATCTGCTGCCAGACCGTGCCGCTGGCCGCTTCTCCGCTTTCGATCCGCTCCAGCGCCATCTTGATTTGCAGGCGCACCTCGAATTCCGGTTCGTCCTGGGCCGCTCGCAGCGCCTCCAACGCGGACTCGTCGCCCACTTCGTAAAGGAAGCGGGCCGCCCGCCAGCGGACCAGCTTGTTGGGGTCTTTCAACGCTTCTGCCATCGGGCCGATGGCGCGCGGGTCCCCCAGGTCGGACAGGGTGTCGCCCGCCGTACGCCGGACGGATACGGATTCGTCCCGCAGCGCTTCGAACAGATGAGGCAGCACCGCGTCCCCGCCGACCATCCCCAGGTAGACAACCGCCAGCCGACGGATGGAGGCTTTGGGATCGTGCAGGGCCTTGATCAGCACCGGCAAATCCGCTTCGGTCGGCTCCAGCCCATCCAGGGCGGCATACCGCTTTTGCCAGTCGGGATCGTCCAACATCTCCAGCGTAACCACTTTTGTTTCCCGGCGTTCCGGCTGCAGCGGCGCCTCTCCCGGCTCCTGCTGCATCGCCAGCTTCACCAGCTCGTCCACCCGCTCCTGCGGATATGCGGCGTCGATCTCCTGCGCCACCACCTCGCCGATTTCGCGCAAATCACCGTAGCGGACGCCATGTTCCACCCACTTCCGCTCCATAATCAGGTTGGGCGAAGCTGACCCCGCATGAACGGCTGCCTTGCCGAACCGCTCCGGCAGTGCGGTGCGTACCTGCTCCGTTCCCATCGTCACCTTCACCTGCATCGGAATGCCGCGGAACATCTGAATGTATACCTGCGCTTCCCCCCAGCAGGTATCGCCTGCTTCCTGCGCCACAGCCGGCAGTGCAACTTCTCCATCAGGACCAAACGCTTCCCTGGCCTGCGTCAGAATCCGCTGCCAGTCAGCGGTTGACTTTCGCTCCAAGGCGAAAAAATCGGCCGTGTGGAAAATGGACGTCACACCCTCAATCGCCAGCAACTTGCGGATCAGGTCCGGAAGGGACGCTGTCGTTTCTTTTGTATATACGCGCTGTACACCGTCAGGCAAACGCTCGTCCACGTTCAGCTTCATCACGTTGGGACTGGGCGTCGGCTCGATGGACAACAGTTTCATATGAATCACTCCTCCAGCCACAATCACTCCTGTTTATCGTAGCACGACTGTCCCTTGCTTTCCATGTCAGCGGCCCGCGAAACTGCACCTGGCTGCCTCGACGTGCGTCTCCGTCAGCCGCTTGCGAGACTGCCGACGGCCCGGCCGGCCGCTCGCATCAGCGCAGAAATCTTCCCGTATCGTACGCAAGTTTGCGTCATTCCATTCGTTTGGCGGCCCAAAACAAAAGGCCCCGGACGGCGGCCTTTTTTTATCTCACGATTGTGGCATAGAATGGTAATCAGGAATCCCCGGAAAGGTGTGTTGAGTTCAGATGGAAAAATCGTTTTACTACCCGGTAAGCTGGCGCGACGCCCAGCGGTACAAGACGCTGTTGAACGCCAAGGGGGTCCCCTACCGAATCCAGTCTCCCGTGGACCTGCCTGTGCTGGAAGACGGCGAACTGGCCATCGTCTTTCCGTCCATCCCGCTTCGCCTCTACGCCTGGGTGCGAACGCTGTTTGTCCGGGACGGACTGCGGTATCCTGATTTTCTGTAAATCAAGCGCCCTGCCACCCCTTGATCGGGCAATGGCCATCGTATATGATGAAGACACATCAGACGGAATTTTCGGGCAATAAAATGGCGAGAGCGGCGACGGTTCGCACATTCCGGCAGGGACCGGAGAGCCGCCAGTTGGCTTAGCGAAAACCACCAGGAAAGACGGTGAGAATGTGACGCGGGAACAACACGAGGCATACGGCAGCATCGTGGACGTGCCGGGCGTCAAGGTGGGACAGGTGCAGGACGCGGAGGCGCTGACGGGCTGTACGGTGTTGGTCATGGAAAACGGGGCGGTCTGCGGCGTCGATGTGCGCGGCTCTGCCCCGGGCACACGGGAAACCGATCTGCTCCATCCGACCTGCCTGATCGAACGGGTACACGCCATCTGCCTGTCGGGGGGCAGCGCATACGGATTGGATGCGGCAAGCGGTGTGATGCGCTGGTTGGAGGAGCGGAACATCGGGTTTGACGTCGGCGTGGGTGTCGTACCGATCGTGCCCGCTGCCGTGCTGTTTGACCTGTCCGTCGGCAGCGCCAAGGTGCGGCCCGATCAGCAAATGGGGTACACAGCGGCCCAGCAGGCAAACACCCATCCGGTCAAGCAAGGCAACGTTGGAGCGGGAACCGGTGCGACAGTCGGGAAGCTGGCCGGCGTGCGCCACGCGATGAAAGGCGGCCTCGGCTCCGCCTCCCGCCGCCTGCCGAACGGTTTGGTCGTCGGGGCAATCGTTGCCGTCAATGCCGTAGGCGAAGTGCGTGATCCGGCAACCGGCAAGGTATTGGCCGGAGTGCGGGACGAGCACGGACAGATTCGCGACATCCGCTCCCTGATGATCGAACAGGGCACTTCATCCATCCTGCCCGGAACAAACACGACGATCGCCGTCGTGGCGAGCAACGCCAATTTTACCAAGGCCCAGGCCAACAAGGTGGCGCAGATGGCTCACAACGGCCTGGCCCGGACGATTTTTCCCGTTCACACGATGCACGACGGCGACACCATTTTCGCAGCCGCCACCGGCGGAGTGGACGCCTCCGTCGATCTGGTCGGCACGCTGTCGGCAGACGTGCTTGCCGAAGCGGTCGTCAACGCGATCATTGCCGCCGAGACCGCCGGGGGAATCCCGGCCTATCGCGATCTGCGCCCCCAGGCTTGAAGTCGGTGCAGTTCGCTTGCCGTTTGTGGCAAACCTGCCATGCAGCACGACAAACGCCCTCCGGCTGGACAAACCGCCGGAGGGCGTTTTTTACAGGTTCCGAACAGGGGCTTCTCCATTCCCGTGCCTTTTTTGTTATGAGCCGATACCCGTTTTCACTCGACTTCCACAATCCAGCCGTACGGGTCGGCGATCTCTCCGTACTGAATGCCGGTCAAGGTGCCGTAGAGCTTTGCCGTCAGTTCACCGATCTGTTCGTGGTTGATGACCATGTGGTGATCGTTCCAGCCCAGCACTCCGATCGGGGATACGACCGCCGCCGTCCCAGTGCCGAACGCTTCCTCCAGTTCGCCCCTGGTGTACGCGACGTACAAGTCTTCCATCGACAGCTTCTCCTCGCGCACGGGGATGCCCCAATCGCGCAGAAGGTGGATGACGGAGTCCCGCGTAATGCCGCCCAGGATGCTGCCGTGCAGCGGAGGCGTCCACACTTCCCCGTTTATTTTGAAAAACACGTTCATGCTGCCTACTTCTTCAATGTATTTGTTCTCGATGGCATCCAGCCACAGCACCTGTTCATAGCCTTTTGCATGCGCGTCTTCCTGCGCCTTCAGGCTGGCCGCGTAATTGCCGGATACCTTGGCAAAGCCGGTCCCTCCCCTGACGGCACGGACGTAGCGGCTCTCCACATGGATTTTGACCGGCTTCATTCCCCCTGCGTAGTAGGCGCCGACAGGTGACAGGACGATGACCAGTTTGTACGACTCGGACGCCCGGACCCCCAGGTAGGGCTCTGTGGCGAACATGAACGGACGTATGTAGAGCGACGTTCCCCGTTCCCGCGGCACCCAGTCTTTTTCCAGGCTGATCAGGGTTCGCAGCGCCTCCAGGAACAGTTCTTCGTCAATCGACGGCATGCTGAGTCTGGCGGCAGACAGGTTCAACCGCTGCGCGTTTTTCTCGGGACGAAACAGCAGGATGCGATCGTCACTGGTCCGATACGCTTTCATGCCTTCAAAAATGGCCTGTCCGTAGTGAAGCACCAAGGCCGCCGGGTCGAGTGCGAGCGGCGCGTACGGAACGATTCGCGGATCGTGCCAGCCTATTTCTGCGGAGTAGTCCATGACAAACATATGGTCGGTAAAATACCGGCCAAAGCCCAGACAGCTGCTGTCGGGCTTCTCTTTTTTGCGGTCGGTTTGCGTGATGGTGATCGGGTACGGCATTTCTTTTCATCTCCCTGTCTTTGATACAAATCCTGATTACTCGTAACTATAGCACAACCGTTCCGAAGTGAAAAACTATTCTGAACATTAATATGACGATCATGCTGTTACGGCTGTGTTCAATGGCGGGTGTGAGGTCACTCCCGCAAAAAAGAAGCCCTCCGCAAAATGAAGCCCCTCCCGGAAGCCGAAACATCCGGGAGGTCTCCTGCCATACGAACTAAAGCTGTGCCTAAAGCTGCCGACTATTTGCTGCGTTCAATCTCCTCGATCAACGCGGACAGTTCCGCCCAGCGATCAATTGCCGCTTCCAGCTCGGCTGACACCTGCTGTTCTTCCGCAAACAGCTTCTCCACCTTGGCGTAATCGCTGCCCGCTTCGGCAATGGCTTGTTTCAACGCTGCGCTCCGCTCCTCCAGCGCCGCGATCCGGGACTCGATCTGCTCCCATTCTTTCTGTTCCTTGTAGGAAAGTCGACGCGGACGGTTGGTTCCCCTGCCCGCTCCGCTTCCGTCACGGGAGTCGGCCGCCGCAGACTGCGCCTTGTCCGCGCGCCGTTTGGACAGGGCTTCCGCTTCCTGTTCCCGGCGTCGCGTGTCCAGGTACTCCGAGTAATTGCCCATGAAGTGGCGAATTTTCCCATCCCCTTCGAAGGCAAACAGGTGGTCAACGGTCCGATCAAGAAAGTAGCGGTCGTGAGACACCGTAATGACAGTGCCGGGGAAGTGTTCCAGATAGTCCTCCAGGATGCTCAGTGTCTGAATGTCCAGATCGTTTGTCGGCTCGTCCAGGAAAAGGACGTTCGGCTCGCCCATCAGCGTGCGCAGCAGGTAGAGCCGCCGTTTTTCCCCGCCCGACAGCCGGGAGATGGGGGTCCACTGCAGATGCGGCGGAAACAAAAACCGCTCCAGCATCTGGGATGCGGTGATCGTCTGGCCATCGCTGGTGCGAATCACTTCGGCCGCTTCCTTGACGTATTCGATCACGCGCATGCCTTCGTCCATCTCCACGTTCTCCTGCGTGTAGTAAGCCAGTTTGACCGTCTGCCCCACCACGATGGTGCCCGCGTCCGGCTGGATACGGCCCGCGAGCATGTTCAACAGGGTTGACTTGCCGCTGCCGTTGGAGCCGATGATGCCGACGCGGTCCCCGGGCTGGACGATGTAGCTGAAATCGTCAATCAGCTTGCGCTCCCCATACCCTTTACTGATGTGCTGGATCTCCATCACGGTTTTGCCCAATCGGCTGGCCCCAAGCGACATCTCGATCGTTTGCACCGGTCCATCCACTTTACGGTCGCGCAGTTCCTCCACGCGTTGGACGCGGGCCTTCTGTTTGGTCGTCCGCGCTTTTGCCCCTCGGCGCAGCCAGGCCAGCTCCCGCCTCAGCAGATTTTGCCGTTTGCTTTCCGCAGCTGCTTCGCGCTCTTCCCGTTCCGCTTTCTTTTCCAGGAAGACCGCGTAGTTGCCCTCATAGCTGTACAGCTTGCCGCGATCCAGCTCACAGATGCGGGTGGTGACGCGGTTTAGAAAATAGCGGTCGTGCGTGACGAACAAGAGCGCCCCTTTGTAGCGGGACAGGTAATCTTCCAGCCACTCCACCGTCTCATTGTCCAGGTGGTTGGTCGGCTCATCCAGGATGAGCAGGTCTGCCGGTTGAATCAGGGCGCGGGCCAGCGCCACCCGTTTGCGCTGCCCGCCGGACAGTTCGTGCACCTGTTGGGTAAAATTGTGGATGCCCAGCTTCGTCAAGATCGTTTTGGCCTGAGTGCTGGCCTCCCAGGCATCGGCCGCGTCCATCCTGCTCTGCAGCGAGTACAGCCGTGCCTGTTTTTTCTCGTCATGCGGGTCGGTCTGCAGGTCAGCCACGGCCTGCTCGTACTGGCGCAGCAACTGGATGAGCGGCGTGTCGCCGTAAAACACCTGTTCCAGCACGGTGGAGCGTTCCACGAAAACCGGATGCTGCGGCAAATACTCCACGCGAAAGGATTTGGCGTGAACGATCTGTCCGCTGTCTGCCGTCTCCTGTCCGGCCAGGATTTTCAACAGCGTGGATTTGCCCGTGCCGTTGACGCCGATCAGCCCGATCCGCTGTTGTTCGGCGATATGAAAGGATATGTCGTCAAACAGGACTTTCTCCCCATAGCTCTTGGAGAGATGTTCAACTGATAGGATATGCATTGTCGTCACCCAAATTTGTGAAAGATGGATCAACCCGTGCTCCGGAAGACAGATAGCAAAAAACCAGGGGACTTCTCCCCTGGCACCCGTTTTCTTCCGGTGGGGTTGGTTCTGCTAGACGTCACGAAGAGGAAACCTCGCCGTTTCATCGTAGCAAACCCCAGCTTCTTTCGTCAAAGGGGACGGCCTGTCGGGAGCAGTCAGCTGCACCGGACGATGGCGATATCTTAGAAACAGACCGCAGCCCCCCGCGCTCCAGGCTCCAGGAATTACTGCAGGGAAAACAGCAGTTTTCTGCCTTCCTTCGATACCCGAACGCGATCGGTATGCTTCAATGCCTTTTGCACAATTATGTATGGACTTGGCCATTCAACGCCCTTTTTCTGCTGCAGTTTGTCATACAACTCTGCAAGCGTCAGCGGTCCTGCCGCTTCCTCCAGAATCGCTTCAATATCCTTGGCGATTCCCGGATAATCGTGGTGCTGATACGCCTTTCTGGGTCTCCCTACGTGTTTGTCCAACACTTCTCGCGGCATCGCCTGCCAGCTCGCAAGGTCCTCTTCCTGCTCTTGTGTCTCGGCAGGAAGGCCGTACTGCTCGTCCAGCTCACGGATTCGGTGCAAAACCTGTTTGATCTCGCTCCCCAATTCTTTGTCACGATCAACGTACTCGCGTCTCAAGGATACCCGCAGTTCCAGCAATGACTGCAAGGTCATCTGTAACGCCTTCCGTTCATGAAACGCTGCTGACATATTTTCCTCCTCTGTTTTTGTTTGTTACCATGATAAACCATTTCCTGGAGGCCGAGGAGTAACTGCAGTCCTGAAAGAAAAGCGCGGATTGGAACGATAGTAGGAATCCAGGCGAGTGAACGCGCATTTGCGCAGGGGAAGTCGAGACAAAAGCCCTAGGGAGGCATGGACAGAAATGGTGCAGCGGAAAAAAGCGGTTGCGCGAAAACTCGCCGGGATGCGTCGCTTAAACGCCGGCTGTCCCCCGCCCGCGTTTTGTTTGTCTAACCGGCTAGGCGCACATGACTGATTGCAGGATGGCCAGGTTGGTCCGTTCGTTCAACCGAAGCTGGTCGGCGTGCAGCCAGACGTCGGCTGGCGTCACCGGCAGTTCGCCGCAGACGTCGATGCCGAGTACGTTTTTCTGCCGAACGAGCGCCTTGAGTGATGCGAGCAGTTCCCGCAGATGCATGTTTCCATGATCCCAGTTGGTTACGGCGAAGGCGCGATTCAGCACGTCCTTGTCGATACTGATGTACACATCTTCGGTCGCGATGGCGGAAAGCAGCTCCTGCGGATCGCCTGCGTTCGGGCGAAGTACAACTTTTCCCTGCGCATCGGACAGGCAGAGCGTTTGCTCCGCAGAAACGCCGACAATCAGCACGCGCCTGAGGTGAGGAAGACGTGCTGCCGCTTCGGCCACCCACGAACCGCACGTCAACACCCCGGCCATGTCGTCCGAACGCTTCGCATCAGTGTGATTGTCAAACAGGACGAGGCTGAACGGCCGATTGATTTCGCTCAGCAGAAGATAGGTGACATAGTGATAATTGCCGTTTCCGATAAACGTGATGCCGCGACCGGTCCGGGCCGACAACCTGCGGCTGATTTCTGTCAGCGCCCTTTCTGCGCAAAACAGGTTGGCTTCCGCAATGTCCGCCAGGTCGATCCATTCGTCGGCAACATCGGACAGCTTGTGCTGCCAGGGGTATGCATCGTCAAAGTTCAGCAACGTCACGTCATGATGAAGGAGTCCCATGATCATCAAATCCTTTCCTTGCGAAAACGAGATTGTGCTCAACGGTGTTCCTTTCATGAGGTGTCGGGTATGAACTTTGTTGATGGCTTTATTATACAACACAAACGCCAGGGAGGGAAAAACGGGAGGCAGATAAAAAAAGAGCCGACCACCATGCAAGTGATCGGAGGAGTAGTACGTGAATACGTTCATTATACAAATGAATGATGCCAATCTCCTTAGGGGAGTGATGGAAAGACAGGAAAAAAGCAGGGGACTGCTCTCCCCTGCCTTGTGTATGGTGCTGGTGAAGGGACTCGAACCCCCGACCTGCTGATTACGAATCAGCTGCACTACCACTGTGCTACACCAGCATTATGTTCTTTTGTGAGTCAGGTCGACCGACCAGTTTTTGTATCGATCGCGCTCACAGGTTTTATTCTAGTAAACATTCCACAAAAAATCAAGAGGAAAATGAAAAAAATCCTCCACTTTTTTCTGTCAGTATCCCGACAGCTCCGCTTCCACTGTTTTCAGCACCGTGCCGATCAATGCGTCGCCGATCACCAGGTCGGCCAGATCGTCCAAAGGGGTGGGCTCTCGGTTGATGATCACCAGTCTGGCCCCGGCTGCTTTTGCCTGCTGCGGAAACCAGTTGGCCGGGCTGACCACGAGCGACGATCCCAACACGAGAAACAGATCGGCTTGTTCCGTCCACTCCGATGCCTTCGCCAGCGCTGCTTGCGGCAGCGCTTCTCCAAACAGCACGACCGTCGGACGCAGAAAACCGCCACAGTCGCATACCGTCCCGTCCGGCTGCAGGTAACGCGCTGCCGGGTAGGTACGCTCGCACGCCAGACAGCACAGCGTGCCCAGGTTTCCGTGCAATTCAGCCACGTTCCGGCTGCCCGCCTGCTGATGGAAGCCGTCCACGTTTTGGGTGATGATTCCGCGAATCCGCCCGCGACGTTCCCATTCGGCCAAAATGGCGTGCCCCTCGTGCGGACGGCAGGCCAGAAGCCCTTCGATGCGCATCCGGTAAAAAGCTGCAAACCCCTCGCGATTGTGCCGCAGCGCCTGAGTGCTGGCCAGTTGGGTCGGGTCCTTGCCCTGCCATATTCCTGACTGCGCCGAACGAAAATCGGGCAGCCCGCTTTCCGTCGACATGCCCGCTCCCGTAAACACGACGGCCTGTCTGGCATCCCGGAGCCATTCCGCTAGCATCTTCATCTGCGTCTCTCCCCTTTTCACGCAAACGTCTCCTCCACATATTGTATAGGAAGAGCGTTGTGTTTGTATACGAGGGGGTGTCGGCATGGCCATTTATTTGGTGTCGGATATTCACGGTCACTATGAGGTGCTGCGGACAGCGTTGGATCGCGTCAGCTTTTCTCCGCAGCAGGGCGATCGCCTGTACGTCCTGGGGGACGTGGTGGACCGTGGACCGCAGTCGAGGGAGGCACTGCAGTACCTGCTGAATTTGAGACAAACCTATCCGGACCGAATCGTTCTCATCAAGGGCAATCACGAGCAGATGCTGCAGGATTGGTTGGAAGGAAAGGGGGACGCCAACCTTTACTTGCGGATCAACGGCGGTGACGCCACCATCCGCTCCTATCTCGGCCGACAGTCCCTGCGGCGCGCCTTCCTGGGCGGCCTTCCCGCTTTGAACGATCAGGAATCGGCACGCAGATACATTCTCTCCCGCTATTCCTATCTGCTGCCTTCGCTCGCCTCCCTGCCGCTGTACGTGGAAATGCCAGCCGATCCGGCATCCGGGGCTCCGGCCGCCCTCTTCGTTCACGCCGGCATCCGTCCCGGCATCCCGCTCGACCAGCAGCGGCCCGAAGACCTCCTCTGGATCCGCCAGCCGTTTTACCAGTCATACAGGGGAGAAACGGTGATCGTATTTGGCCACACGCCTGTTTCCATGCTCCCCGGCTATACCGGGAACGGGGTGTGGCGGCGCGGCAACCTGATCGGCATCGACGGCGGCGCGGCCTCATGGCAGGGCGGTATTTTGCTGGTGGAGTGGCCGTCGCTTCGCTACGTGTACGTACCGGTGCGTGAGGTGTATCCCTCGCCGCGCATCCATCTTCGCTAGCGGCCGCCGTATGATTTCGGCGGCTTTTTTGCGCGTGTCTTTGGAATTTTGATCCGCTGCACAGGGCAGCAACCGGGACAAGCCATCCCGCCGCCGACAACTGCCGGCGTCGCTTTTTTGGGCAATCAATGTCTTTCAAAAAAATTACTTTAAATAAGTTACTTCCCATTCGTAATGTGTGATAAGATGAGGACGAGGTGTTGATATGCGACGAGAACAAATAAAAGAATACGCGCTGTTCGGTTCATGGGTGGTATCACTCATCGCTACAGCTGGAAGCCTGTTTTTTTCGGAGGTGATGAAATACATTCCCTGTGAACTGTGCTGGTTCCAGCGGATTTTCATGTACCCGCTGGTCATTCTGTTGGGAGTCGCCGCCGTAAAAAAAGATTACCGCATGTCATCATACGCCTTGATCCTTTCTGTCATCGGCGGGTGCATCTCCCTGTACCACTATCTGATTCAAAAAGTGCCCGCTCTGAACGATCTGGGTAATGCTTGCGGCATCATTCCCTGCAACACGGACTATATCAACTGGTTTGGCTTTATCACCATACCTTTTCTCGCCCTGGTCGCCTTCATCATGATTGCTGTGCTGCAAATCTACATTCGCAGATACGAAAAGGAGTGCTAAGTCATGAAAAAGGTCATTGTTCTTTCAGTCATTGTGGCCGCCCTGTTGATCGCCGCAATTGTCTACTCCGACATCGCGAACAAAAAGGCAGCGGAAGGCAATCCCTTCGGCAAAGCCAACCTGCATCCGGCCACGATCGAACAACTAAACGATCCGCTTTACGACAACCAGATTCTCCCGGATCAACTGAAAGCAAAGCTGGACGAAAAAGAGGAACTGTTCGTCTACTTTTACAGCCCCACCTGCGAGCACTGCCGGGCTACCACGCCCGTCCTGGTGCCGGTGGCCAAAGAGCTGAACGTGGACGTCAAAAAGCACAACCTGCTGGAATTCAGCGCCAGTTGGGACGCGTACGGCATCGAGTATACCCCTACCCTGGTCCACTACAAGGACGGCAAGGAAGTCTCCCGCCTCGTCGGCGGACAAACCGGCGAGCAGCTGAAATCCTGGTTCCAGGAGCAAACGAAATGACATGAGCCTCCCCCCGCGGGAGGTTTTTCCGTGTTGTTGGCCATAAAAATGGCAGTTGTGTGAACGATCCATCCATCTGTCCGGAAATAGCCCGTTCGAGCCATTAGGCTTTTCCCTGTTCTTGCCTATAATTGAGGGAGGTGGGTCATCCTCAATCGAGCCTCGTCTCTGAGTAAAAGCGATCATCCGACGGCGTCTGACAACCCGTCGGGAACAGGAAGAAAGAGGGGTCATTCAGCATGAAGCGATACATAGCCGCGTTGATCGGGGCACTGGCTCTGATGGCCGCTGGCTGCGGCGGCCAGGAAGAAGCCGTGCCGTCCGCCAGTCCGGTGGAGGTGGTGCTGGCGCTCACGCCGAAGGAACCGGTCGCCGGAGAAGCGATCACCTTTGCGGTCACGGTGACTCAGGACGGCGCTCCCGTCAACGACGCCAGCAGCGTGGAGTTTGAACTGTGGAAAGACGGGCAGGAACAGCACGCAACGATCCCCGGGACGCTGGCAAAAGACGGCGTCTACACGGCGCAAACATCATTTGCCGAACCCGGCTCCTACTACGTGATGTACCACGTGACCGCGCGTGACTTCCACAACATGCAGAAGCATCCTTTTACGGTCAAGGCAGCCGGCAGCGACCAACCCACGTCTCAACCGGAGAACCATGACGCAGCCGTCCATAACGATCACGGCAGCGGACAAGCCGTCAATCACGGACACGGCGGTGAACACGGCGCGGACCACCAGCACACCAGTGGCATCAACTATCACTTTCAAGCAGCTGACACGCTCACAGCCAACGAAACGGCCGCTTTGACCGTCAGCCTGACAAAAGACAACCAGCCGCTTAGCAAAGCCGCGGTACGTTTTGAATACTGGCACGCAGGCGAAGAACGCCATCAGTTTGTCGACGCCGCGGAAACGCAGCCGGGCGTATACAGCGCATCCGTCACCCTGCCCGCTTCCGGTGACTACACGGTCAACGTCCACGTGGAAAAAGACGAAACGATCCACGACCATAAGGAGTACACCCTCCACGTCCGATAATCGCAGCGAAAACCCTTGCAGGTGCAAGGGTTTTCGTGTTGCAGGCAAAGTCCTAAGTGTCACTGGAAAGCATGTTGTATTTTTCCTCAAATAAGGTAAAATGGAAGCAAGGTCCCATGCGTTTGAGCAGGGGGCCACATTCTTTTATTCGGAGGAGATTGCAGTATGAAGATGAGGCGAACGCCCTGGCGACTCACAACCTTTGCTGAACGGTGGTCCATTCCAATACGAATAGGAGATGATTACGGTGAACCATAGCACCCTCACCCCCCTGCACCGCCGACTGGTGGAGCAGCTTGTCTATTTTGACGAACAGCGCACTCCATTCCTGGATTTGCATTTTGCCGGAAAACCGGCCGAACGCCAAAAAGCCAGCCAGTGGCTGGATCTGTACGTATCGACAGTGGAATCCCTGCTGCAAGAGACAGCCGGGAACACAACGTCCGATCTGCCCAAAGTGGTGATCGGATCACAAGTAACGCTGCACTATGTTGAAGATGGATACGAGGAGCAGTTGACGATCTGCTTCCCGGAACAGACCGATCCGGATGCGGGACGCATCTCGTTCCTGTCGCCCCTCGGTCGACAGTTGCTGATGCAGGCCGTAGACGACACACTGCGCCTGGAAATGCCCATGGGCACGACAGAGGTGATCGTGCGCGCCGTCCGCTTCGTCGACTGGTAACGTGGAAAACAACGGCACTTCCGCCGTGTATATACAGTTCATAGACTGCGGCCATCGGCAAAGGATGGCCGCTTTTCTTTTCCGTGTGCATTCCGTGTCAACGGCCTGTTTTGATCTGCCCGCGGTTCGCCTTAATGAGCGACAGCAGGTACGCCTTCACGTCCACGATGCGGGCGGGCGGTGCGGGCAGCCTCCCTTTCCCCGCTGCGATGAAGGGAACCAGGGAGTCCTCGCGATGCAGTCCCCCGTGGTTGCCTCCGCCCGGATGGTTGGGCGATCCGTTGGCGTGAAATTCGGCACCGGGAACGGCCGTCACGACCAGGTACTTGCCGGGATGCGAATGCAGCGCGCCATGCAGGCGGCTCAAGCCATCAGGGTATGCCCGTGAATGGATGCGCCCGGTGACGCCATCGCGGGCCAGGCCCAGCACCGCCCAGTCCCCCTCGACGTCCCATGTGCGCCCGTACGGGTCCCGGTGCGTTCCGCCAAGCCGGAAGCGCAGACGGTTGCCGCTGCCGCCGCGTTGGACCTGTACCCACTCTCCTTCCTTCCAAGCGATCAGATCGATCCGCGGTTCGTTGCCCAAGGCGTTGGCCAACCCGGACAGCGTCGCTTGCGGCGACAAGGCGTATACATAACACATCCGGCCGTTGACGGCAATTGCGACATCGTCTTGGGTGTCTGCCTGCCTTCCCAACGGCAGGACGCGATACCCGGCTGCGGTCAACTTCTTGTCCAGCTCGATGACGGCAGCCGTCCTGTCCGCTGCCGTCGCTGCCACACCGCTGTCGCCGATGACGACAAACACATGGTGTTCCAGCGCCCGCCGCCAATCGCCGAACGCATTGAGGATGATCTGCAGCTGCCGGTCCAAGGTTTCTACGCCGGACGTATCATCGGGGCCGTTTTTGTGCAGCCGGCCGTCCATGTCGGGAAAATAGGCAACGGTCACATCCGGAAGCCGGCCCTCACCCACCAGGCTGACGAGGCTCTGCGCGGTGTAGGCATCGTTAAAGCCGAACGCCTGCAGCGGCCCCTCCGGCAGCGGCTGACGCGTTACACTGGACAGCGTCCCGAAGCCGAGCAGATGCGGCCCCCTGACGGAAATCTTCTGTGTGTTCAGGACGAGCTTGGCCAGATTGGCCGGCAGGATCAGTTCGTGCGGAACGTTGCCCCGATAGATCAGACCGTTGATGGAGGCGGAGGTGAGTCCCGCCTGATCCAGCTCTTCATGCAGCGTCTCAACCCGCTTGGAGAGATGCTGCTGATTCAGGTTGTACAAGCTGTCCGTCAGCAGTTGCCGGGGACCGTACTGCCACGCAACACGCGAGCCGTCGCCGTAGTTGACGATCCGCTTTTCCGCGGAATGATACCAGAGCAGTCCGGGAATTCCGTGCCCGTCGGCATAGGTTCCGGTCAACAGCGAACTGTCGACGGTGAGTGACATGGTGGGAAAGGAACTGATGACATCCCGCTTGTAGACGCCGTTTTCGATGAGAAACCGGAGCGCCGGCAGCTTGTTGGCGGCGAGCAGCCGGTCGATTGACGAGGACAGCAGGGAATCGACCAGCAGGACGATGACCTTTGGGCGATCGCCAGTCGCTTGGAGACGGGCTGTCCGGGGCTGGGGCGTCTCGTCCGCATGCGGACCGCCGCAGGAGACAATTGCGAGGGACATCAGGGCAGTGACAAGCAGTGCGGCACATGTTTTTCGCAACACCATTGATCCTCCATACCGAACTGAAATAGTCTTGTCGATATGGTTACATTTCCCGCACACCCGCATGATTATCCCCGCAAGGCACCCATCCGACTGAGGTAATGTAACATCGTTCCACACCAAGCTCCACCGATGCGGCGGCATCTGCTTCTGCTATGAGCCTGCTTTGTCAGACTGGCTGTTAAACCTGTTCAGCAGTTTGTTTCGGCGACTCGTCCGGACGATCCCGGCGGATTTCCGCGGCGCGGACGGCTCGTGCCAGCTCGCCCACTCTTCCATTAAAAAACCGGTCCGGATAAACGGTCCGTACTCCGTCCAGCAGCGACTGCTGTGAAACCGGGAAACCCATTGCTGAAGCTCGACAATGGTCATGCTCCTCTTCCTTCCTTTTTCTGCAATCGCTGGTATACTATACGGTGGTGAAAAGAGAGTCAATCAGAGAGACAGGAGGGAGAAATCATGAACAATGTATGTGTCTACGCCGGCTCCAATCCGGGCGTCGATGCAGTGTACGCCGAGACGGCCCGAAAACTTGGCCAAGAGATTGCCCGGCGGAGACTGGGGTTGGTCTACGGCGGCTCCAACATGGGGCTGATGGGCTGCACCGCAAATGCCGTGCTGGAATCTGGAGGCACAGCGATCGGAGTGATGCCGCGCGGATTGTTTCGCGGCGAAATGGCCCACACGGGATTGAGCCAGTTCTACGAAGTGGCTGACATGCACGGGCGGAAAGCGAAAATGGCGGAGCTGTCGGATGCCTTTATCGCCCTCCCCGGCGGCTACGGTACGTGGGAAGAACTGTTTGAAGCCGTCAGTTGGTGCCAGTTGGGCATCCACCAAAAACCGGTGGGCATTCTCAACGTCAACGGGTACTACACGCCGCTCCTGCAGATGATTGGGAACGCCGTAAGCGCCGGGTTCATGCCCTCCTCCCACGCCGACCTGCTCGTCAGCGACAGCGACCCGGCCCGCCTGCTGGACAAACTGGCCGCCTATCAACGGCCGGAACTGTCGAACAAGTGGGGGCAAAAAGACGAATAGGGAAATGAAAGAATAGAAGGAGTCGAGCCATTTTCACGATTCGGACATGGCTCGACTCACGCTCTTGTTCATATGTGGAAGGTATGGTGGAAGTCCTTAAAGTACACAAACGGTCATCAACGTTGATTGCTTTCCATGTAATTCAAGTAGTATGACAATGCCTCAGCCGTTCCGATCGGATAGACAATCACATCAGGCTGGATGTGGGGACTGCTTGCGATCAGGCGAGCCCCTTCGTCCACAAGCGTTTGCAGGGTGGCTCTGCGGAAAACCCCTTTCTTTACCTGCTCTTTCTTCATGGCAATGACCCCGGATACTTCATCTGTTTTCAAGTGTGTGAGTGACGATCTCAATGTTGCCTGATAGATGACCAGGTAATAGATCTCCCCTTCCCTGGGACTACCGCTCGGATGTATCATTTCATAAATGGCCAGCGGTTTGCATTCATCTGTCATGGTAATGGTCCGGATTTCCTTGTCTTTGGAGATGTACACCGGATTTACGGGTGAACACTGTATGTGCACCTCCGCTCCGATTTCTTCCATCGCTTCTCTTTTTCCGCACGACAGCAAATCTTCTCCTGGTTCCAGATGACCGCCAATTCCAGCGTAAAATAATTCATTTGAAGTGAACTTGTGTCTTGTTCCAGCTAGAAAGAACACATAGTTTTCCTGTTCATCCAGCAGCGCAAGTCCAACGCCAATCTCCGCATGATTGGGCACGTAACGGAATACATCACTCATACGAACCTCTCCCTGCATGATTTTCATAAACAAGCCATCCAATTCCATTCTATCGTCTCCGGCATCCTGGCAAATGCGACGCGAACACATAAACCAACGAAATCCTTCTCAACCGGCACTTTCAGAATTTCGTGATTTTACCGATACATGAGGTGTAGGGAAGGAGGCGCGCGGCACCTGAACCGAAGTCCTCGTTCCCGTGAACACCCTGCCTCAGTGGCAAGCTGCGAAAAGGAGACTGGTACAGATGAAGGCGGTAAAAAACATCACCTTTTATTTTTCCGGAGGCGAATCCGTTACCATCCGGTCGAGCGAACCGGAAGAGATCGTCCAGATGATTGCCAACCTCAGCGACGGGTGGCTTCAATACGATGACATCGTGATCAACGTACAAAACATTTCCTATCTGCGCATTACCGACGCCCAATGATCGGCATGCACCTTTTCCAGCCCCGGCGACGCGTTCCGGGGCGTCACTTTGGCTTAAAGGCTTCAGATCACCCCCTGGCCGATCACGGTTCCCCAGCCGTTCCGTTCGCGCCGTCCTTTTTCCCGTACAGGCACGCATGGGCAGCCGCCCACATATGGATAGGAGTAAGCATCCAGACGTGGAGGTGGCAGACGTGTCCAGCATCTTAGCGGCGCTTTCCCTGTTGTTCAAGGAACTCATGCTGTTTGTGGCCTACGTCAAGAACAACGCGTTTCCCCAGCCACTGCCCGATACAGAAGAGGAAAAATACCTGAAGCTGATGGCAGAAGGGGACCCGTACGCGCGCAACAAACTGATCGAGCACAATCTGCGGCTTGTGGCCCACATTGTCAACACGTTGTAAACACGATCCTCGGAAACGAGCATTAGGTCGCCAGCCGGCTGCTTCAACCGTTTGCAATCTGCTCCTGTATTCGGTATATGCGTACATATTCCTCCCTGGTCAGCGAAAAGGTCGAGGGCGGCGGCGTTATCACGTGAATGCTGCTTTTTTTTGCTCCCGGCATCTTGATGAATTCGGCCCCTGCGGCAGCATTCATCCGCGGCTGCTTCAGGCTCTCCCACCGGATTTCCTCAGCTGTCTTGTCTGCGTTGTTCTCCCTCTCTCCCCTTTCCCCTCCCCACGGTTAAGTCACATTCATTCGAATGATCAGTTCCTTTGTTACACGCTTGTCCCAGAAATCTCTTTATTGACTCAAGTGTCTTAAGTGATATAATACACTCAGAACGATTGCTTAGAGTAGCTGCAGCCGTTTCGACCGGAAAGGGGGGGAGACGTTTGAATGAATTTCGGTACGGTCCGATTCGGTTTGTGCTGGACTACAGCCAGCCTTTATATGAGCAAGTGCTGGAACAGTTCCGCAATTCCATTGCAAGGGGAGAAATCGCTTTGGGAGAAAAAATACCTTCCGTTCGGGAACTGGCGCAGGCGCTGAAAATCAACCCGAATACAGTGTTGCGCGCTTACCAGGAACTGGAGCGTGACGGGTTGACGGAGACGCGGCGGGGACAGGGAACGTTTATAACAAACAATGCGAATCGGGTCGCGGAAGTTCGCCAAATGTTGGCGGAGCAGGCAACGACGGATTTTTTGAACAAAATGAAAAGTCTCGGACTGACAAAGGATGAAATACTGCGTTTGTTGCACGAGAAGGAGGACGATGGGCTTGACAGCTAACGCGATTGTCTTCGACAGATTGACGAAGTACTACGGCAAACGCCGCGGGCTGAACGAACTGACTCTTGCGATTCCTGAAGGAAGCATCACGGCGATTCTTGGGCCGAACGGGGCCGGGAAGTCGACAATGATGCGCATCATCGCGGGAATGACGGTTCCCGATCAGGGGACAGTGAACGTGTTTGGCCGGCAGCCCGGGTGGGAGCGTAACCATTTGATCGCCTACCTGCCCGACCGGGCGCGATGGTACGGCGGCCACACGGTGGCAGACGCCTTGGAGTGGGGAGAACGGCTGCTTCCGGGATTCAACCGGGATCGCGCTCACCAACTGGCGAGTGATTTCAAACTGGACGTGGAACTGGAAGTCGAAGGCATGTCCAGAGGCCAGGAGGCTCGGCTGATGCTCGTGCTGTGTCTGGCTCGCGACGTGCCGCTGCTTGTGCTGGACGAACCGTTCTCGGGCATCGACATGATCTCGCGGGAGCAGATCGTGCTGTCCCTGATCGATGCCTTCAGCGAACGGAAGCAGACAGTGCTGATCAGCACGCACGAAATCGGAGAAACGGAAAGTCTGTTCGACTATGCGGTGTTCATTCAGGACGGTCGGGCCGTATTGTGCGGCGAAGTGGAGGAGCTTCGGGCGCAGCGGGGCTCGATGCGGGACATTTATCGCCAACTGTTCGGTGATTAAGGGGGACGGATATATGAGCGAAAACACGTTTCGTTATTTGCTTCGGCACGAATTCCGCCTGGAATTGCGGAAGTTTTTCCAGAAGAAATGGATGGCGAAGTATGGCGGAGTCATCGTCCTGCTGTTGGCGGCGGCATTGACTGTCTGGAAAGAACGGGGAGGTTTTCGGACGGAGTATTTGTTGTATTTGGCCTATATGCTTCCTTACCTGACCTTCATGATTTCGTTCCGGGTGCTGCTGCGGGAGTGGAAAAACGGGACTGTCGGCTGGTGGATTACGCTGCCCTATTCCCGCTCCACACTGCTGCTGGCCAAATTTGGCGCCGCATTCCTGCACATGCTGCTCGTCTACGTGCTGTTTTTCGGAAGCCTGACGCTTCTTGTCCTTTACAACGCAGCGGTTCACGGGCTTGGAACCGCGCCGCTGCACAACTTGTTCGCTGGTGAAGCAGTCTTCGCGACCGTTCTGTTGGGCTTGGCCCCGTTCATGCTGGCGCTTGGCCTGCTGACGGCGGCAGTCGCCCATTCACGCTGGGTAGTGTTGACGCCGCTTCTGTGGATCCTGTTCGGTCTGTCAGCCAACACGCTGACATGGGTGGCCGGAAACGTGCTCTCCAAGCAACCGGATGCTTGGGTGTCAGCAGTTTTGCCCGGATGGATCTACCCGGCGATTCCGCTCGTCTGGGCGTTGGCAGGGCTGACTTTAACGGGTGCAATTCGCATCGTTTCCCGACATTTACGATTTTAAGGAGGAATTCCTTTGAAACCTGCAATTGAAATACACGGTCTCGGTAAATCATACGGCAGCAAAATGGCGCTCAAAGACATTTCGTTCACCGTCCGGGAAGGAAGCTGCTTCGGTCTCCTCGGTCCAAACGGCGCCGGCAAATCGACGACGATGAAAATTTTGGCTGGTTTGCTCGAATTCGACGCGGGAGGTGTGAAGGTGCTCGGCGAAGACATTCGCCGTTCCGGCGACCGGATCAAGGCAAAGCTCGGATATGTGCCGCAATCGATTACGCTGTACGAGAAGTTGAACTCGCTGGACAACCTGACCTATTTCGGGGAAATGTACGGAGTACGGGGCGGCGAACTGAAGAAACGGATTCGTGAGGTGCTGGAGCAAGTCGGCCTGGCAGACCGGGCAAAAGATCCGATCGCTTCCTTCTCCGGCGGGATGAAACGCCGGATCAACATCGCCGCCGCACTGCTGCACAAACCGAAGCTGATCATTATGGACGAACCGACCGTAGGCATCGACCCGCAATCACGGAACCACATTTTTGAAATGATTCGCTCTTTGAAGCGGGAGGGCGTAACGGTGCTGTACTCCACTCACTATATGGAAGAAGTTGAAGCATTGTGCGATCGCTTGGCCATCATCGACCACGGCAGCGTCATCGCCCAAGGTGAATTGAACGAGGTGCTCGACCGATTTGGATCACAGGCCGTCTACCTGGAACTGGCGGAAGGCGAACGGCCGCCGGCGCTTCCGGGCTTCGACGAACCGGCGGCGCAAGGGCGCGGCTGGCTGCTGGAAACGGCGGCGCCGCTCGATGCGCTCGCCTGCTGGGCTTCCGCATGCAAAGAGCGATCGCTCAACGTCAAACGGCTGGAAGTCGTCCGTCCATCGTTGGAGACCGTGTTTCTGGCGTTGACCGGAACGACGCTGCGCGATTCCTGAGTGGAACCTGAAAGGAGATCTTACAATGTGGAATGTAGCACGCAAAGAATGGAAGCTGCTGCTTAAAGAGAAAGGGTTGTTTTTCTGGCTGATCGTACTGCCGATTGCCTTTATCGTATTGTTTGGCACCATCTTCAACGGCGCCGGCAATACGTCCCTCAAGATATCCTACATTGACCTTGATCAGACAACCGCCTCCAGGGCGTTCATTCAGGCAATCGAAGACGCCGGCGGCTACAAGATGGTTGAGGCGGTCGAGAGCGAGATGGCGGACAAAATTCAACAAATCCGCGACGGCAAGGAAACGGTGCTGCTCGTCATTCCAAGAAAATTCGGGCAAGGGATCGAGTCCCAAGAAGGAAAGCAGACATCGGTAACGGTCTATCGCGACGCCGCGGCCGAAGCTGCTGCCGGCCCCCTGCTCGCCATTCTTGAAAACCTGGCGAACGGTTATCGGGACAACAAGGTGAAAGCCGCTCTCCAGGCGACGGGGCGGTCCAAGTCGTGGCAGGAGCAGGTCATGGCCGCGCCGTTCCGCATCGACGACAGACCGGAAAACGCTTTGACCAACAGCAGTATTTCGCAATATGTACCCGGCTATACCGTCATGTTCGTCTTCTTCGTCATCATTTCGATGATTCGGCGGTTTATGAGCGACAAGGAATCGGGCATGATCGCGCGTATGCGCAGCACGACGATCAAGCCGATCAGCTACCTGGCGGGCATGTGGCTGGCCTATCTCGCGGTGGCGCTGATCCAATGCACGGTGCTGCTGTTGTTCGGACACTGGGTTTACGGCTTGCAGCTCGGCGACATCACTGCAATCGCCTTGCTGGTGTTCGCGCTTGCGCTGTGCGGAACGGGGCTTGGCCTCGCACTGTCAATGCTGGTCAGGAGCGAAAACCAGGGAATGGCACTCACGCAGTTGTTGACGATGGGCGGGGCTGTGCTCGGCGGTCTCTGGTTCCCGATCGACCTTATGCCGTCCACGATGCGCGCGATCGGTCATTTCACGCCGCAATTCTGGGCGCAGAAGGCGTTCCAGGACATCATCGTTCGCGGCATGCACACCGCAGACATATGGCAATCGCTGCTCGTACTGGCGGCTGTCGCGTTGGCGGGACTTGCGGTAGCGCTGCTGCGATTTAAAGCTTTCCTGAAAACGGCGCTCGGATAATCGGTGCCTTGAAAAAACCGGTGACAACTCGCGAAAAACGAGTGTTACCGGTTTTTTATACCATGAGCGGAGCCAGTCCAATAACGTTGCCCACCTGCCGTTCACCTCTGCCACACTGGCATGTCGTTTGCGCTCTTCTCAAAAAAACCGGCAGCAAACTTCATCCACCAGGCGGATCAGATACGCTTCCGTGATCTTCTCCTGGCGGATGAGATTCTCAACGCGCAGCTTTTTTCCGGCTATCACAACACAGGCACAGGTTTGTGACATTCCGTCCGATAGCGCCATCCGCGGCAACTCCGCTCCCCTGACCTATTGAGGAAAGAGAAATGCACCTTTGTCGAAAACATCGATCGGTTGTGTTAGGACAATCGACCGGCGGAATAAGGTGTATTGAGGTGAGGAGCATGGGACGAATGTCGACCATCAAAATCGTATATGTGCCGCAGCCTTTTGCGGTTCCCCCCCCCTCGAGCGCCTTATCCGCCAACGAGGCCAAATACGCAGTTATCGACTATATCTTAAAACGATTGATTTTTAAAACCGACTGAATAAGCCGGTTTTTTTGTTGCTTCGGGTGTCATTGGTTGTATTAGCAAAGATTGAAGGGAGCCTGTTTCATCATGTACACCGCAATCTACTCAAGGGTTTCAACGGGCATGCAGGCGTCTGAGGGAACCAGTCTTGATGCGCAAGTTGAGATTTGCATTCGAAAAGCGAGAGACATGGGGCTTTCCGAAAAGATGCTAAAGGTATATCGCGAAGAAGGTTTTACGGGCGAGGACATCGACCGACCGGCGATGAATGACTTAAGGCAGGATGTCGCGCAGGGAATCATCAATCGATTGATTGTTACACATCCCGACCGATTGACCAGAGATTTGACCGATAAATTAATCCTCTGCCGAGAATTGGAGAGAAGCGATGTTGAGATCATCTTCGTGGATACGGAGTACCGAAACACTCCGGAGGGACAGCTCTTTTTCAATCTCATGAGCTCCATTGCCCAGTACGAGTTGTCGTTGATTAAAAAACGGACGGTGCGCGGCCGACTCAAAGCGGTGGAGAAAGAGAAAAAAATTATGCCGATGCGGACGGCTCCGTACGGTTATGACCTGAGCGGGCATACGTTGGTGATCAATGAGGAGGAAGCAGAATTTGTCCGCAAAATGTATCACTGGTATGTCTATGATCATTATACGCTGCGGGAGATCGGGGAACGTCTGTATTCGCTCGGAGCCGTGCCGAAACGCGGTGAAAGCCGGAACTGGAGTGCCAGTTCCATTCGGCGCGTGTTAACGTCGGAAGTGTATATCGGCAGGTTTTATTACAATCGGCGGGAAACACGCAAAATCCGCGGAGAAAAAACGAAGAACGGGAACCCCAAAAAAACGGTTACGTTCCGCGATGAAAATGACTGGATTCTGGTCGAGGTTCCTCCCATCATTGACCCGCAGGTTTTCGCCCTGGCGCAGTCGCGGAGAGAGAAAAACAAAAAGAAATCGGGAAACGTCAAATATGATTACTTGTTAAAATCCATGATCCGTTGCGGACATTGCGGCCGGATGTGGCAGGCAACGACGTATAGCGGGCGAACTCATAAAGAGACAGGGGAAAAGATCCGTTACACGTGTTATCGTTGTCCAAACAAAACTCCAAAGCGGTATGGCGAAGGCGTCGAAAAGTGTCCAACCCGAACGCTGCGCGCCGATATGCTCGACGATTTCGTATGGCGGTTAGTCCTGGAAACGCTGTCCAATCCCGCTGATTACATCGAACGGTTGCAAAACCGATCGACAGAGCTTCATATGGAGCTGCAGTCTGCTGCGGAGAATATCAAACGGCAAATCGAGCAGAAAGAAAAGGAAAAAGAAAAGATTAAACTCATGTTCAAGCGAGAAGTCATCGACGAACAAGAGATGCTCAACGAAATGCGGCACATCAACGCCGGGTTAACGTCGCTAAAGCAAGAACTCTCCGGCTATGAAAAGCAACTGTCCGAAGTGTTGGAAAGAAAGCTTTCCGCCACCCAAGCGGCTCAGCTGACGCAAACGATTCGAACGTTTGTAGAGAGCGGCGGCGATCAACTCAGCTTTGCGGATAAGCGCCATATCGTGGAAACGTTGGTTGATGAGATCCTGATCCGCTTTGATGGCGACGAAGTGCAAGTCACGGCCGTCGGCGCCCTTGACGAGTTGAAGCGGCAGCAGTTCCTTTCATCTGGAAATGGCATCGAATTGTGTTCACATCCTCAAAAAGTTTGAAAACACCGGCGAAGACAGCGAAGACCTGATTTCCATCGGGACGATCGGACTGATCAAAGCCATCGAGAGCTACCAGGTAGAAAAAGGGACCAAACTGGCGACGTATGCCGCCCGCTGCATTGAAAATGATCTCCTACTGTCAATCGGGATGCATCTGAATCAGAAGGTGTAGACGGCGATGTGATCCTGAAAGACCTTGACCTCGCGTACGACATGGCGAATCAGTTCCCGTTTATCTTCAAACGTAAGCTCCTCAGGCGCCTTGGACAAGTAGTAGTTGGCCGCTTCCCAAAGGACATTCCGGTTCTCCCCCGTTTCCTCCATGCGTTTCACCCGCTCCTGCCATTCTGCAAGCTGCTGCACCAATCGCTCTTCTTTGTTCTTCAGCTCTTGCAGTTCCTGGCGAAGCTCCTCTTCTCCCAGTGCATCTTCCCCTGACGCAAACAGCTTCAGCAACCGCTTGCGGCCGACTCTGGTTTTGTTCAACTCTTTCGTCAGCCGGTCCATTTCAGCTTGCTCAAACGAGGGTTCGTCGCGCTGCTCAACGGCTGCCGCCATTTCCTCCGGCTGATTCAGCCAGGTTCGGATGGTTTCCCACACTTCCCGGTCCAGCTCGTCGCACTTCACGCGCCGCCCGCAGCCGCGGTGTTTGGCTCCCGCCGTGTTTTTGATGTCCGTGTACTCGTAGACGTCCCTCCCCCAATGCTTTGTCTTTCGCCCGGTCATCGTATTGCCGCAGTCGCCGCAGCGGACCAACCCGCTTAACAAATAGGAATGAAGCCGTCTGCCGGCCCATCGCCTCCGTGCTTCCTTCAGCATTTTTTGTGCCAGCGCAAAGGTGGATTCATCGACAATCGCAGGGCACGGGAGTAAAATCCACTCTTCTTTTGGCCGCTGTCTCATCCGGACTTTCTCCTCGGGCGAACGAAACCTGTTTCCCAGCATCCCCTCCGTATTCCAGCGATTTTGATAAAATTTCCCGATGTACGCTTCGTTCATCAGAATCTGCCGAACCACTTGCCGGTGCCACACTTTCGCTCCCCGTTTTGTCGGCACTCCCTTGTCCGTCAGGTACTTTGCAATTCCATTGATGCCCTGCACCAGGCCGTTGGGCTGTGTGAAAAGATCAAAGATGAGCCGGATCACCACGGCCTCGTCCTCTTTCACCACCAATTGCTCGGTGGCGGGATCATAGCCGTATCCGTAGATTTTAAAATCCCGCAGCACTCGACCTTGCCGCGCCTTTTCCCTCCGTCCCCGGCTCATCCGCTCATTGATCTTGGCTTTTTCAAATTCCGCGATGGCCCCGCGCATGCTGTAAAACAGCTGCCCTTCCGGCGTTTTGGCGTACTCTCCATTGACAAACACCAGCTCAACCCCGCGTTTGTCAAATTCATCCGTGATGATCAGCTGGTTCATCAGCTTGCGCGAAAGCCGGTCCGGGTCCAGGCAGATTACTTTTGTAATCAAGCCTTCTTTTACATCATGCCGCAGTTTGGTGAGGGCAGGCCGGTCGAGAAACTCACCCGATACGTCATCGACGTATTCGACCACCTCGCAGGTCCCCGCTTTCTTCCGGCACTCCCTGATTTGGTCGTTGAGGCTGAATCCGCTTTTCGCTTGTTCCTCCGTACTCACCCTGGCGTAAATCCCGACCATTCAGCTTCTCCCTCCTGTATTTTCCTGACAAGTACTGATAACAGGCGGATCGGAGACTGTGAGCAGAATCTCCAGGTATGAGCTGTACACGCACCGCACATCCCTCCCTGTCAGAAGTTATGCGGCTTGGGCTTGTCAAAAGTAGCGGATTGGCAAACAAAGCGAAATTGGACTGCCAGCCCTCGTCCATTTTCAAAATGTACATGTTGATTTTCTCATTTACGAAATACTATCATAATAGTAACAATTTTGAAATGAATGTTCTGAAATACGGAACACCACTCTGCGGCGGTCTGTGCATGACCAAATCTTCACCCGTAGTCGTTGGGGTCCATCTTTTGATTGGCTGGGGAGGATCAAGGGGCTCATGGTACAACACAAGAACAAGACACTTGTCAAATCGATGGAAGTGCTGAATCTGTTTCTCCAACACGCGAAACTAAGCCTCAATGAGATGGTAGAACTGTCGGGCATGCCCAAAACGTCCATTCACCGCATGACAGGGTCGCTGGAAGAGATGGGATTCTTACAGAAAAACGAAGACGGCAGCTACTCGCTGGGGTTGACATTCCTGCAGTTCGGCCAATTGGTGGCCGAGCGATTGGATATCCGCCAAATCGCGTTGCCATTGATGAAAACCTTGCGGGATCAGGTGGACGAGGCTGTCAATCTGATCGTTCGCGACGGGGACCAGGCCATGTATATTGAGAAGTTGGACACACTGCATCCGGTCCGGCTTTATACGAAAATTGGCAGAAGATCCCCACTCTACGCGGGAGCCTGTTCCCGCATCATCCTCGCCTTTCTGGACGAACAGGAACGTGAACAGTATATAAACGCGACCACGCTGGTTCCATACGCTTCCGGAACCATTACGGACAAGCAGCGGCTCCGGGACGTACTCGCCGAAGCGCGGAAAAACGGCTATACCGTCAGCTATTCGGAACTGGAGGAAAACACCGCGGCGGTGGCGGCGCCCATTTTTGACCATCTCGGCCGCATCTGTGCCGGATTAAGCATTGCCGGTCCGGATGTTCGATTCGGCGACGAGCGGCTGCCTGAATTAATCCAGGTGCTTAAGGAGACTGTCAGACGGATTTCGTACGAGCTCGGCTGGCGAGAGAATGTGACGTTGAGGAGATAAGCACAACACAGACACACCAGTCACGGATTGCACGCCAACAAGCGGCACCCGCCGCTGCCACATACGACGGTCCGCATACGTTTGACAGTAAACTCGAGATTCTGATGCATCTGCGCAGTTTGAAAAAAACCAAAAAGGACGTGTCGCTGCACGACCCCATCGGAACCGACAAGGAAGGGAATGAAATCACCCTGATCGACGTGCTGGGCACGGAGATTGACGAGGTCGTGGACACCGTGCAGCTCAAGCTGGAGTCAAACAAGATCTACCAGCACATCCACATCCTCGATGAGAGGGAAAAAGAAGTGATCATTGGCCGGTTCGGTCTGGACCAGGACAAAGAGAAGACACAGCGGGAAATCGCCCGCGAGCTGGGCATTTCCCGTTCGTACGTGTCGCGGATCGAGAAGCGGGCATTGATGAAGTTGTTTAATGAGTTTTATCGGACGAAGCAGACGCAGGGCAGGTAGGAGAAAAAGGATGTGATTGACAGAAAATCAATCACATCCTTTTTCTGCATTGTAGCAGGTTTCCCGGCTGGCGCCGCAGGATTGGCGCAAGCGGTTCTTGCAGGGGCTGCAACTGTGACTACGCTAGCGGCTATCACTGGAGCTGCCTATGCAACTAACGCTCGTCTGCAAGCGAGTGCAGAAGTTGCTGCTAACCTTGCGTCGGCCCAGAAAGTGATGAATTACAAAAATTGGACGAATACGAAGTTTACTTTAGTGAGTGGATATTAAATAATAAGAAAAAAGCCATTAGTCTGTATGGACAATGGCTTTTTTAAACCTTCAACGACTATGGATCGAGGTGCGAAAATGGATAAGAAAGTTGTTTTACAAATCACTATCTTAATCTTGTTTATCTCGCAAGTGATCGGAATGTTTTTTTTGGATGTTCCTCTTCCCGTACTAGTCTTACTTGCCGGAGGGGCTCTTGGTTCTTTAGTTTGTTTTTATATTATTACAAAACATTCTCAATAATGCATGTATGACTATAGATAACAAATTACCAGCCATGGCTTGAAGAAGTTCAACATAGAGTTTGGAGAGCAGCTTACCTTTGAACCTCTCTAACGAAAGGCTGCCTGAATACAGGCAGCCTCCGTTTGTTGACAGCGTCTGTGCGGCTCTGATTAAAAATCGTAGTTGCCGGCGTTTTCCTTGGTGAAGTCGCTCGGCGGTCCCATGATGACGGTTTTGCCGTCTTCCTTCACTTCGATCTTGCCGACGTTCGCCACCTCCTGGCCGTCGGTCGGCTTCTTGCCTTCCGCCAGGTCTTTGGCCAGGGTGACGGTCAAATAGCCCAGTTTCACCGGGTCCCACAGCGTCGCCGTATCGAGCGATCCGTCTTCCAGGAACGGTTTCGAGTCCTTGGGCAGCGCCACGCCTACGAGCGACACCTTGTCCTGCAGGCCTTTTTCCTGGATCGCCTGAGCTGCACCGAGCGGCGCCACCGTGGAGTAGGCCAGGATGCCGTTCAGGTCGGGGTTGGCCTTCAGCAGGTCAAGCGTCTTTTGGTACGCCACCTGCTGTTTCTCGTCCGTGCCGATCTTGTCCCCGATGATCTGCAGGTTGGGGTACTTCTCGGCAATCTGCTTTTTCGACCAGTCGATCCAGGTGTTCAGGTTTTGCGCCGACAAGCCGCCCGTCACGATCGCCACTTTACCGCTGTCGGTGCCCATCGCCTGGACAAGAAGGTCAACCATGTGGCGTCCGTACACTTCGTCGTCGATTTGATGGACGGACAGTTCAACCACCGAAGGATCGGCTGGCGTGTCCCAGTCCATCACCTTGATGCCTTGATCCTTCGCCTTTTTCAGCACCGGCGTCAGTGCGGCGGCGTCGTTCGGCGCGACGGCGATCACATCTACCTTTTTGGCGATCAGGTCCTCGATCACCTTCACCTGCTGCGCGGCGTCCGGTTGGGTCGGGCCGGTGTAGATCAGCTCAACGCCCAGTGCGTCTGCTGCCTGCTTTGCCCCTTTTTCCGACGCGTTGAAGTACGGGATACCGACCAGTTTGGGAACGACGGCGATTGTCAGCTTGCCGTCGCTTTTCCCCCCTGCCGCGCCATCAGCAGGAGCGGCCGGATTTTTCTGTACGGCACAGCCCGTCATCAAGCCCAGTGTCAGCAAAACGGAGACGGAAACAGACAGCATTTTGTTCATCTTTTTCATCAAAACTCCCCCTGTGTCTCTTGATCAGAGATTTTGTATTGGACAAAAGGTGAAAGAAGCGGATGACTTTATAGGTTCGGCAGCATCCCTCCCTTCACGCGGTCTGACTTTGCTTGCGCTTTGCTGAGACATAGTTGATCAGCAGGACGCCAATCAGGATGGTGCCCATCAGGATGTCGATGACCATGCTGGAGACGCCCAGCAGATTCAGCCCGTTGGAGATGATCTGGAAAATCCCCACGGCCAGCACGACTCCGATCACTTTGCCGTACCCGCCGGAAATGCTGGTGCCGCCCAGGACTGCGACCGCGATGCTTTGCAGCAGGTACGAGCTGCCGATGTCCACCTTGGCAGAATTGTAGCGGCTGGTCATGATGATGGCCGCCACCGCGGTCATTAATGCGGCAAACAGGTAGACCAACAGGACGACCCGGGTCGTGTTAATCCCGGAAAACAGCGTCGCCGTCGGGTTGTTGCCGAACATGTAGACGCTGCGGCCCCACACTGTCTTGTTCAGCAGAATGGACAGGATCACGGCAATCACCGCAAAGATCAGGATCGGAATCGGAACGACTCCCAAGAGGCCGTTGCCGATCAGTGAGTAGCTCTCCGGAAAGCCGGAAATGCTGTTGCCTTTTGTCAGCAGCAGGACAATCCCCTCAAACAAAGTCATCGTGCCCAGCGTGACCAGAATAGGGGAAACGCCGACGACGGCGATGAAAAATCCGTTGAGAAGCCCCCCGGCCAGCGCAGTGGCGAAGCCGGCCAGGATGGAAACCGGCACGGAATACCCGTTGGTCAGCAGCATTGCCACGATCACGCCAGCCAGCGCCGCCAGGAAGGTGATCGACAAATCGATCCCCGCCGTCAGCAGCACGACCATCATTCCCAGCGACAATATGCCCAGTTCGGGGAGTTGAAACAGCATGTTGATCAGGTTGTACGTGTCAAAAAATCCCGGGACAAACAGCGTCATCAACAGAAACAGTCCCGCAAACACGTAGCCGAGAATCCATTCTTTCGAGAGAAAATTCATGTCCTCACCCCGCTCCTACGCCTCGATCTCGATTTTTGCCCGGTTGGCTTCCTCGCGCTTCCGCTTGATCACGTCATAGGTGACGGCGATCAAGATAATCGCGCCGGTCACGATATCCTGCCAGAATGTATCGACATGGGCGAGGATCAGACCGTTCTGCATCACACCGAGCAGCAGCACACCCAGGATCGTTCCCGGGATGGAACCGTAGCCGCCCATGATGTTGGCCCCGCCCAGGACGACGGCGGCGATAACGGTCAGCTCGAAGCCGTTGAACCCGTTCGGGTCCACCCCTTTGGTGTACGCGGTTTGCACGATCGCGGCAATGCCCGCCAGGCAGCCCATGTAAGCGTATACAAACAACTGTACGGACTGCAGGTGAATCCCCGCCCGCATTGCCGAAACCGGATTGCCGCCCATCGCCACGACCGAGCGGCCGATGACGGTGTGATTCAGCAGAAACCAGGTAAACAGCGCGACCGCAAAAAAGATGAGGATGAGAACCGATACCCCGAAAGGTTTCCATTGGGCGAAGCGGAGAAACGCTTCCGGCAAATCGCTGCTGTTCATGTACGCCCCGTTTGTGACGTACAGCGTGGCACCGGCCAGGATGCTTTTGGTGCCCAGCGTGGCCACGATCGGTGGAATCTTTGTTTTGGCGACGAGCAGCCCATTTACCAGGCCGAACAGCACTCCCGCGAGCGGCGCGGCGAGAAAAATGGCGGCCAGACTCCATCCGCTGTCGTGCAGCGAAACGGCCAATTTGCCGATGATGACGGTGATGGCGGCCGTCACTGCAGCGACGGAGACGTCAATCCCGCCGGTGATGATCACCAGCGTCATCCCAATTGCGAGGATTCCCAGCACGGCATTGCCCTTCAAGATGTCGAGGATGTTGTCCGCCGTCAAAAAGACGGGACTGGTGACCGCCAGCGCCGCGGACAGCAGCAGCAGGATGACTCCGATTCCAAACTCGCTTGATTTCAGGATTTTGTTCATAATCCGACCGCCTCATTTCCTTTTGCCTTTGGTCGCCCGATCAAAGCCAGGTTCATGATTTTCTCCTGGGTCGCTTCCTTTATGGACAGTTCCCCGCTAATCGTCCCTTTTCGCATGACCAGCACGCGATCGCTGACGGCCAGCACTTCCGGCAAATCGGACGAGATGACAATCACCGCCAGCCCGTTGGCAGCCAGAGAGCGGATCAGTTTGTGAATTTCCGTCTTCGCCCCGATGTCGATCCCGTTGGTCGGTTCATCGACGATCAGGATGCGCGGGTTTGTCGACAGCCATTTGGCAATGACCACTTTTTGCTGGTTTCCGCCTGACATGTTGCCGGTGGCCATCTCCGGGATGGCGGGGCGAATATCCAGCGAGCGGATGTATCCCTCGGCCAGTTTTGCCTCCTGATTTCCGTCGATCCACCCCAGGCGGTTTTTCAACTGCTTGAGGATCGGCAGGGAGACGTTGCGGACGATCGACTGCTGCAGGATCAGTCCTTCCCGCTGCCTGCTTTCCGGCACATAGGCGATGCCCAGTTTTACCGCCTCCGCTGTGGATGAAATGTTCACCACATTTCCGTTCAACCTGATCTCGCCTGCGTCCGGCCGCTGCAAGCCGAACAACGCATGCGCCAGCTCCGTTCTGCCCGAACCGACCAGCCCGGTGATGCCGACCACTTCCCCTTTTCGCAGGGTAAACGAGACGTCCTTGAAATGGCCCCGCTTGGACAGCGAGACGACTTCCAGGACCGGCTCGCCCGGCTGCGTCTCCTGCCTCGACACCGCCTCCACTTTTCGTCCGACCATCAGTGCGATCAGCTTATCTTCGTTTAGCTCTTCCCTGGCGTACGTGCCGACGTACTTCCCGTCCCGCAGCACGGTGAACCGGTCCGACACCTTGAACAACTCCTCCATCTTGTGGCTGACAAACAGGATGGCGATGCCTTTTCGTTTCAAGTCGTCAATCACCTTGTACAGCAGCTCCACTTCGCCGGACGAGAGCGACGAGGTGGGCTCGTCCATGATGATCAGCTTGGCCTCGAAGGCAATCGCTCTGGCAATGGCGACGAGCTGCTGCTTTGCGATGCTCAGCGTGTCCAGGCGGGCGTCAGGATCGATGCCAAAACCCCATTCGTTCAGGATGCGGGCGGCCAGCTCCCTCTTTTCTTTCCGCTTGACCAGGCGAAATGGTCCTTTTCCGGCATCGCGGCCCATGCAGATGTTTTCCGCCACGCTCAGGTTGGGAAAGAGGCTCAAATCCTGATAAATGATGGAGATGCCCTGCAGGGTCGCGTCCAGCGGCTTTTTGATCTCCACTTCCTTGCCGTCAAAGAAAAAGCGGCTTCCGGGGTCGGGGTGATACACGCCTGCCAGGATTTTGATCAGCGTCGACTTGCCCGCCCCGTTCTCTCCGATCAAGGCGTGCACTTCACCTGCACGCACCGCCAACTGCACGTCGTCGAGCGCCTTCACCCCCGGAAACGTCTTGCTGATGTGTTTCATTTCCAACAAATACGGCTGCATCGTCCACACCTCCGTCAGTCATGTGCCGCGGCTGTCCCGTCCAAATATTCGCGCAGTCCGCGTTCGGCGATGAAGGACCGCACTTCCGCCAGTGTGGGGATGCCCACCTGGGCGCCGAAACGGGTTGCCTTCAGCGCACTGACAACGCTTGCAAAACGGGCTGCCTGAAACAAGTCTTTTCCGTCGGCCAGCGCACAGGCCAGCGCGCCGGAAAACGTGTCACCGACGACTGTGTCCACCGCCTGAACCGGAATCGCTTCGATGTACTCCGAGCGTTCCGGGGTGAAGACCAGGCAGCCCCGCTGCCCCATCTTGATGATCGACCGGGAAACGCCGAGCGACTGGAAGTACCGGGCCGCTTGTCGGGCGTCGTCGGGACCATCAATCTCAATGCCGGTCATGTACTTCGTCTCCTGCTCGTTCGGAATGACGATGTCAGCGTACTGCAGCGCCCGCATCGTGATGCCTTCCGCCGGCGCCGGGTCGAGAATCACCAGACTGCCGTTCTCCTTGGCCTTCTGCATCGCGTAGACGACCGCCCGCTCGCCCGTTTCCATCTGCGTCAGCAGGATGCGGCAGGACTGGAGCTCGGGGAGCACCTTGTCGACGTCCTCCGGTGCCAGGTCCGCATTGGCCCCGCGCACCACCAGCATGGTGTTTTCCGCGTAGGCGTCAATCGTGATCATCGCCGTCCCGGTCTTGGCCGCTGCGCTGCGCTTCACCCCCGACACGTCGACGCCGTTGGCCTTGAGCTCCGCCAGCAGCCGATCGCCAAACGAGTCCTGTCCGACCGATCCGACCAGCAGCACCTTTTTGCCCAGCCGGGCGATCGCGGTCGCGGCGTTGCCGCCCTTGCCGCCCGGGAGGATGTCTAACGTCTCGCCAAACAGCGTCTCCCCTCGGCGGGGGTACGTCTTGGTCCTGATTACCATATCCGTGTTCAAACTGCCAACCACGCAAATTTTCATGTCAAACGCTCCGTCCATTTTTTTACCGATTTCAATTCCTTCATCAGGGTTCCCCGTCCAAAGGTGTCGTGAAGCTCCTTGTACAGCCGGTAGAGCCGGTCGTACGTCTGACGCGCCTGATCATCCGGCCGGTAGACGACGGAGTGGCCGTCTTTCATCTGGCTGGCCGCTTCCATGATCGAATCGTAGCCGCCGGCGTTTGCCCCTGCAGCGACCGCGCCGAACATGGCGGCGCCCAGCGCGGAAGCATTGGGGCTCGAAACTGCTTCCACCTGCTTGCCTGTCACGTTGGCGAAAATTTGCATCAGCAGGCGGTTGTTGACGGACAAACCGCCGCAGGCGTACAGCTTGCGGATGGGGAGGCCCCCGTTTTCAAACGCTTCGATGATGGTGCGCGTGCCAAACGCCAGGCTTTCCATCAGGGCAAGGTAAATCTCTTCCGGCTTCGTCTCCAGCCGGATGCCGACGATCAGGCCGGACAGGGAGGCGTCGTTGAGCACGGAGCGATTACCGTTCAGCCAATCCAGCGCGATGAGCCCGCTCTCTCCCGGCTTGATCGCCCTCGCTTTTTCTTCCATGAGGGCGTACAGGGACATGCCCCGCTGTTCCGCTTCCTGGTGATAGGCAGCTGGCACGCCGTGACGGATAAACCAGGCCAACGTGTCGCCTCCGGCAGCCTGCCCAGCTTCGTATCCATACAGTCCGGGGAGAATCCCGTCTTCCACAACGCCGTTTATCCCCGGGATAAACAGTTCCTCTTCCGCCATCACCATGTGGCAGATGGACGTTCCCATCACCATCAGCATCTGACCGGGTTCGACGATCCCCGCCCCAGGCACGCTCGCATGGGCATCTATCGTGGCCACGGCGACAGCCACCTGTTCCGTCAGGCCCAGCCGACGGGCCATCTCTTCCGTCAGATGGCCGGCGTAGGTGCCGACCGGGCAGATCGGGGTGGCAATCTTGTCACGGACAAAATGCTCCATGTCCGGATGAAGGGCTTTCAAAAAATCAGACGGCGGGTAGCCGTTCCGTTTGTTCCAGGTTTCCTTGTACCCCGCCGCGCAGGAGTTGCGCTTCAATTCGCCCGTCAACTGCTGGACGATCCAGTCCCCCGCCTCCACGAAGCGGTCTGCCGCATGGTACACCTCGGGGGCTTCGCGCAGAATCTGCAGTACTTTGGGCAGGAGCCACTCAGACGAGAGGGAGCCGCCGTAATAGCGGAGAAACGCTTCTCCTCGCTCCCGTGCCAGCGCGGTGATCTCGTTTGCTTCCGGTTCTGCTGCGTGGTGCTTCCACAGTTTCACCCAACTGTGCGGGTTGCCGCGAAAGGCGGGATCGGCGCAGAGCGGTTCTCCGTCAGCGCGGATCGGCAGTATCGTGCAGGCGGTAAAGTCCACCCCTATGCCGATCACCTGCTCCGGTCTGGCCCCGGCCTCTTTCATGCAGGCTCGGATCGTATCCACCAGCGCATCCAGGTAATCCTGAGGGTCCTGCAGCGCCCATTCGCTGTCCAGCCGAACCGACGTACCCGGCAGCGTCTCCACGATTACGCCGTGGGTGTACGGTTTGGTTGCAATCGCTTTCACTTCTCCGTTTGCTGCATCCACTAGAACGGCGCGAGCCGATTCCGTTCCAAAATCAATTCCAAACACCAGCTTGTTCTGCATCTCGGCTCCTCCTGAATCGATTGATGCTTTGTTTGTCCCACATATTATCCGCATTTTTTTGCTTTTTCAATATTCCGAAACCAACAAAAGAGAAGCAATCCCACACGATTTTGCGGAATTGCTTCTCTTTTCCAGGCGAAAATGTTGGGTTGGAAAACAGAAAAGAACCCACCTTTTACGACTGGGCGAGTTGTATATTCAACCCCTCTGCTTTGAAAGCGGACAACTGGTTGAGCGGCAATCCGTGATCCGTGATGATCTGGTCCACCTTGTCCAGGGAGAGCAGGTTGGTCAGCGACTTCTGCCCGAACTTCGTGTGGTCGGCCAGCAGGATCAAGCGGTCGGAGATTGAGATGAACTTCTGTTTGACCTGCGCTTCCATCTCGTTGTTCTCGTATATGCCGTGTTCCAGATGAACCCCGTGGCAGGAGAAGTAGAACTTATCCACGTGGTAACCTTCGATGGACTTTTCCGTCATCGTTCCGAAAAACGAGGTGGAGTCCTTGTTCAAGTAGCCGCCGACGGTGATCACCTTTACCTTGTCCTGACGGAGAAACTCCAGGGTGACGGCGATGGAATTGGTGATTACGGTGATCTCCCGCTCGCCCAGAAGCCGGGCCAACTGAAAGGAGACGTCGCTGGAGTCGAGGGCGATGATGTCCCCGTCCTGGATGCCTTTGGCCGCTTCCCTGGCGATCTCCCGCTTCGCTTCCAGATGGGCGACTTCGCGCTGGATGAGCGGCGATACTTCTTTTTCCCGCTGGTTCATCACTGCACCGCCGTGCGTGCGGTGAATCAATCCCTGTTTCTCCAATGCCTCCAGATCGCGGCGTATCGTCTCTTTCGTCACCTGAAACTGCTTGCTCAAGTTGGATACGTAGACGTGTCCCTTCTGTTCCAGCAGTTCGAGAATCTCCTGCTGCCTTTTTGAAACCAACATGACACGCAGTTCCTCCTTTTGTTTGTCTTGTCAACGGATCGAATTGCAACAAATTTCAATGGATTTTTATTGCTTTTTCTTGTTATTTTACTCCCGCAATTTTGGCATATCAACATCAGATCGTTTCTTCCGCTTCCCATAACGGACAGGAATGCTTTTGTTTTTTTACAAGAACAAACACCTCCCGCCTTGCCCCGGGGCTTGGAAACGGATACCGCGGGCATGCGGAAGGTGTCGGTTATCACGGATATTGATGGTCGTACCTTTACCATGACCGTACATGACCGGGACGCGACGATTGGCCTCGTCGGCTTCCGGCAATATGCATCACGACGACCGGCCAACGGCGGCTATCCCAGCATTTTATCGATGCACAACTGGCGGTGGTTGCGAAGATCGATAAACTCTCCCTGCCGGCGAACCAACGGACGCATCGGCTCATCCCGGTGAATCAGGATCACTTGCACCTCTTCGCCGTTGTTGAGCCGCGCCTTGGCTCCCACGTAAAGCTGGGCGATGTAGTGGACGAACGGGGAGACGATTTCAATGTTGAGCAGACCGTCGCACGCCTCCTTCCACAGCATGCGGGCCGCTTCAAACGGGGACGTCCGCTGCTTGTAGACGCGGTCGGAGCAGATTGCGTCAAACATGTCGGCAACTGCCACCACCTGACACTCCAGCGGGATCTGCTCATCCTTCCGCCCGTCCGGATAGCCGGAGCCGTCCAGCCGCTCGTGGTGCAGCAGGGCACAAATCGCGAGTGTTTCGTGAGCGTCCTCCATCTGCTTGAGAATCTCGTACCCGTACACGGTGTGCCGCTTCATCTCGGCAAATTCCTCGTCCGTCAGCTTGCCGGGTTTGAGCAGGATTTCCCGCGGCACGCGCGTTTTGCCGATATCGTGCAGAAAACCGGCCGCTCCCATCAACGAGATACGCTCCTCGTCCCATTTCAACAAGCGGGCGATCAGCGTACAGAGAATCCCAACGTTGAGGGAGTGGCGGTACGTGTAGCTGTCCGCACCTTCCAGCACGTACAGGGATCGAAACAGCCCGAGCCGCTCCCCCACCTGATCCGCCAGCGTTTGAAACGCCTGGCAGAACTCGTGCAGGCTCGGCATCTGTCCAATGTCCACGCGCTCAAACAGCCGCCTCGTCTGCTCCATCGCTTCCAGGTAGCAGACCACAATCTCCCGGTCCCCACCCTTGTCCAGCAGCTGGGCGGAGATCTTTTCGCCATTCCCCTCAGACAGGTCTTCTGCGATGCTGACGCGCGTGATGCGCTGTTTGCGCAGCGAATTCACGTGAGCGGCTGTCAGTACGGTTCGCCGAGGCAACAGCAGCACACCGGCATCCGAATAGAGATCCTCGGCCAGCACTTTGCCGACCAGTTCAGGATTTACAGAAGCCATTGGCATAGCATCAAACCTTTCCTAGCATTCATATTTTTTCTAAATTATAGAAAACAACCACTTTTTCTGACAACCTTTTTTCGACAATAGTCGCATGACAAAAGTCACAATCACATTGGCATGCTGCAGCATAGGATAAATGGCGGACCTGTGGAGGTTGAGTCAAGGAGGTAACCAGGCCATGACCTCGCTGTATATCACGCCCAAGGCGTGGAAGCAGATCGAACTTTCAGTCAGAAATAATCCCTCCCTGGAAACGGGAGGGATATTGATGGGATACGCGTTAAACGATAAAGAGTGGCTGATTACCTATGCCAGCGATCCCGGTCCCAAAGCCGTTCGTCATCCCAACGCCATCCTGTTTGACGACGACCACCTGCGCAGGCTGGTGCGCAAGTTGAGCCGACGGCAGCGCTGGCAGTACATCGGAGATTGGCACAGCCACACCATCAAAAGGCTGACGCCCAGCAAGGGAGACCGCCGTACGATTTGGACGAAGGCAAATCAGTCCCTCTACATGTCTTCATCGCCGATCATGCTGATTGTCGGACTGAACAGACAAGACAAGCTGCAGGCGCGCGCTTTTATTCTGGAAAACTCCCTGCGCGAAGTGGAGAAGGTTGAGCTTGCCACTCGGCGATCGCTTCGACAGCGCGACGGAAAATCTCCATAGCCTTGGTCGACTCCCCGGCTGGCTGGTTTGCCGCGACGACGGCAATGGCGTACCGGGGGGTGTCGACCGGCGTGTAGCCGACAAACCAGAGGTGGTTGCTGCCGTCGCCAGCCCCCGTCTGCGCGGTGCCGCTTTTGCCCGCCACCGGCCACGGCGCCTGCAGCAGCAGCCGGCCCGTTCCTTCGGTTACGACGAGGCGCAGCAGGCGCCTCATTTTTTTGGCTGTCACATAGTCAATCCCCGACTCCGGCAGCCGGTGCTCCGGAAAGCGGTAAAACGTCTGACCGTTTCGATACGCGATCTCACTCACCAACCGCACCTGGCCGGGCTGCCCGCCCCGCAGGATGGTCACCATCAGATTGGCGGCCTGCAGCGGCGTAATCCGCACATCCCGCTGGCCGATCGCTGTCTGGATCAATACACCTTCATCCTGGCGGGATACCGACTCGGCGAACACCCGTCCCTGCTCCTCGCCGTCCATCTGCCGAAAACCGTCCAGTTTGAACAGGTGCGGCGTGACGTGGCCCACCGGAGAAGACAAGCCCAGACGGCGGGCGTAGTCTTCCAGTTTGTCCCCGCCGATCCGTTTGGCAATTTCGGCAAAGGTGATGTTGCAGGACTGGGCAAACGCCTCCTCCATTGTCAGCGCACCATGACCGTCCCGCTTCCAGCAGGAAAAGCCGTATTTGCCATAACTGCCGCGGCAGACAAACCGCTCGGTGGGGGAAACCAGCCCCTCCGCCAGGGCAGCCGTGGCCACAACCGTCTTGAATACGGAACCGGGAGTGTACTGCTTGACAGCGCGGTTTCGCCACGCCCCCTGCTGCACGTCCACCTTCGTCTGGTCGTACTGCGGCCGGCTGACCATCGCCAGGACGTCTGCGTGTTCGGCATCCAGCACGACGATCGCCCCTTCTTGCATACCGGCGCTGTCCGCCGCCCGCTCCAAGCGGCGCTGCAGGTCGGCGTCCAGCGTGGTGACCAGCGACAGCGGGTAGTACTCGTTTTCCTGCCGCGTGTAGCGGATGTCCAGACCCTTGAGCGGCTTTCCCTCGCCGTCCACATAGTAGGAGAGCACGGACGGCTCCACGCCCTGCAAAAACCGGTCAAAGCTGCGTTCCAGGCCGGACGCGCCGACCGTGCTGTCCGCGTTCATTTTTCCTTCCGCCCACTCGTCCGGATAGAGCTTGCGGACCAGATCGGGATTGCGGTGGATGTAGCCGATCACGTGCTTGGCCACCTCGTCCGTCCGATAGCGCTCCGTCACCTTCAGGGCGAGGACGCCGGGAATCCCCAGCGCGTTTACCTGATCCGCCTGCCGCTCGCTCAATGGGACCAGCCTGCCGTCTGTCTGCCTCAGCATGATCGGAGCTTTCGCTTTGGTCATCACGTCTGTCAGCATCGTTTTCGGCACTTGCACGATCTCCGCCAGCCGCTTCCAAACGCCGTTGTCCTGCAGGCTGCTCCTCGCCAAAGGGAACAAAAGCAGGGCGAGTTGTTCCTCTCCTGTAAAGGGGTAGCCGTTTCGGTCGAGGATGTCGCCCCGGCCGCTGTTTAACACGATACTCTGCTGCCGCTGCTTGACCGCATTTTTCACCAAATCGATGCCGTGTTTGGAGAAGCGGTGCGATGCCCACAGTTGTATCCACCAGAGGCGGACCAACAGCCCGGCCCACACCAGCGTCATGAACAACAGCACGAGAAAGTGGCGCCGTTTCACCCGTCGTTCCAGGTCCATGCGCAATCCCCCCGCCTTTTTTTTCCAGTATTGCCGGAGAAGGTGGCGGGAAAACCTGATGGGACCCTTCGTTTTCACAGCTCAGGCATGAAAAAAGCGCGCCGCTAGTTAGCGGTGCGCTCGCGTATCGGTTCAGATATTCACGTGCGGTGATGTCCCTGACTGAGCCGGTCACGCTGCCTGCGGCTTCGATCGGCCCGGCAAGGCAGCGATCTTTTTCCCGGCCTGGCTGACGTCGCTTACGCGTTGGAGAGCTGCTGTTTCTCCAGCAGGATGTTGCGGATCTTGGTCGACAGGAGATCGAGCGCAACCCGGTTGTAGCCGCCTTCCGGGATGATCACGTCGGCGTACCGCTTGGTCGGCTCGATAAACTGCAGGTGCATCGGCCGTACGACGTTGAGGTACTGGTTGACCACCGATTCAAGCGAACGGCCGCGCTCTTCGATGTCGCGCATGATCCGCCGGACGATGCGCACGTCCGCGTCAGTGTCGACAAACACCTTGATGTCCATCAGGTCGCGGATGCGGGGATCTTCCAGGATCAGCATGCCTTCCAGAATAATCACGTCTTTCGGCTCCACCAGCACTGTTTCCTTTTTCCGATTGTGCACCTTGAAATCGTAAATCGGCTTTTGGATCGGTCGGCGCTGCATCAGCTCCTGCAGGTGAAACAGCAGCAGATCGTTGTCAAACGCAAACGGGTGGTCGTAATTGGTCATCGCACGCTCTTCCAGACTGAGGTGGCTCTGGTCCTTGTAGTACGAATCCTGCTCAATCATGGCGACGCTGTCGTTTTGAAACTGGCGAAACAGTTCCCGCGCCACGGTAGTTTTGCCGGAGCCGCTGCCCCCGGCGACCCCAATCAATACGGGGTGACCCATGCTCCATGTCTCCTTCCTCTTGCTACTCCCTGGCCTTACAGCCGGGGACCGTTCTCAGTTGTGTAATCGGCTGTCCGCTTCAGGCTGACGGCCAGGCCGTCGCCCACCGGAACAAACGTCGTTTCCAATTGCGGATGCTGCGCCAGGCAGGTGTTGAACTGCCGCAGCTTGTCCACCAGCCGCCGCTGTCGTTTTCCCGCTTCTTCCGGCGCCGCCACCAGCCCGCGAAACAGGACGTTGTCAGACAGCACCAGCCCTCCTTCGCGCAACAGCGGCAGGTAGAGATCGAGAAACGTGCGGTACTGTCCCTTGGCGGCGTCGATAAACAGACAGTCAAATTGGTACGTGTCCGGCAGACCGAGCGTGGCGTCTCTATTGAGAATCTCGATCCGCTCTGACAACCCGGCTTCGGCGATGTTGGCACGCGCCCGCTCCAGACGCTGTTCGTCGATGTCCATCGTGACGATACGGGCTTCCGGTGCCGCCTCCGCCATCCAGATGGTGGAATAACCGATGGCGGTCCCCACTTCCAGAATCGACTGCGGCCGGTGAAGCTGGAGCAACATCCGGATCGTCTGCGCTGTCGGCAGTTGGACGATGGGAATGCCCTCTTCCGCCGCTTCCCGCTCCAATCGCGCCAGCAGCGGGGAACGCGGCGGGATCAGCCCCGTCACATAAGCATCAATCGCCGGATTGGTAATCATCACATCACGCTCCCTAACCTAACAACCGGATCATTATAGCATACCCGCGGGCAAAAAACAGAGGAAACCGCGTCAGTTCCCTCTGCTTTTCGCATCGTTGGCCTGGTGCTCGGCCAGCGTGCGGGAAAAGTAATGCTCGGACGAACCGTCCTTTTTGGTCACGTAAAAGAAATAATCGTGTTGGGCCGGATGGACGACGGCTTCCAGCGACGCCCGGCCGGGGTTGGCGATCGGCCCGGGCGGCAGTCCCGGATGCTTGTACGTGTTGTACGGACTGTTTACCTTTAGATCGTCATACGTCAGCCGGTCGCGCTGCTTGCCGAGAACAAACTGGACGGTGGCGTCGGCCTGCAACAGCCACCCTTCACGCAGCCGGTTGTAGTAGACACCGGCCACGATCGGCCGCTCCTTGTCCACCACGACTTCCCGCTCCACGATGGACGCCAGGCGGACTGCCTCATCCATGGTCATGTTCCTCTGCTTCAACGTTTCCGTCCACTCCGGTTGCCATTCCTTTTGGAACTGGGCGAGCATCTTGGCGATGATCTCGTGCGCGCTGGCCCCCTTTTTCACTTCGTACGTCTCGGGGAACAGGTAGCCCTCCAGGCGGTATTTTCGCCCTTCTGTTTTCGGAATGGCCGCGACAAACGGAAACTCCGGAAAGCTTCCCTGCTCCACTTCCCGCAAAAATTCCGCCTTGTCAACAAGTCCTTTTTGGGCCAGATGATCGGCGATCTGCTCCACGTTCCAGCCCTCCGGCACGGTAAAGCGAACGGAGTTCACCACGATCTTGCCCTGCGCCATGGCTAGCAGGATCTCATCGACGGTGGCACCCGTCTGGAACTGGTAGGTCCCGGCCTGCAGGCGGGAGCCGATCCCCTGGTATTTGGCATAGTAGGCAAACAGGTCGGCGTTGCGGATCAGCCCCTGCTCCTCCAGCAGACGGCCGATCTCCCGCACCGACGAACCGGACGGAATGGTTACCGTTTTAACTGTGCGCTCGCCATTTGGCGGCTGCAGCCCTTGATACACGTAAAATGCCGCTCCTCCCGCCGCGATCAGCAGACAGAACAGCGCGACCCCCAACCGAAACAGGCGGCCGCGCCTGCGCCGCTTGGGCGGCGGCCATTCGGCGCTGCGATCTTGTTTCAGTGACAGATGATTCACGACAGAGTCCTCCTTTTTTCGCGGTGCCTCGCTGCCAATCCATTGATTTCGACACGCGGCACCTGGGACCCCAAAGAGGGCTCGTCCCTGCATCTTTTCCATTATACCCAAGGCATGTCCTGCTGTCATCAGCACGTGATCCATGCAGTTTTTGGGCACATCATGCAGGCGACAGGCAGGCGGAGCGCAACGCCACGGGCAAAAAAACGAGAGGGCTGCATCGCCCTCCCGTTATTGCTCTTACAGCTCTTCTTTTTCCAGGTCGGCAATCAGGGTCTCGAACGTCGCCTCCACCTGTTCCCACTCCGCATCGTCCTCGATTGGCTGGAGCATGTCAGTGCCGTCGTAGCGCAGGAAGTGAACCTCGTACTCCTCTTCATCTTCCTGGTCGACGGGAACCAGCACGAGATACGTGCGGTCTTCGATGTCAAAAATGTACATGATGCGGAAATCACGCGGGTTGTCATCGCCTTCTTCGGTCAGTGCGATCACATCCCCGACTTCAAACTCATCAAACAGTTCTTCGCTCATATCTCGGTCACCTCGATTTTGCGTCCAAGTAACCCTGCAGGATTAATGTGGCCGCCATTTTGTCTATCACGTTTTTGCGTTTTTGCCGGCTGACATCGGCAGTAATCAACATTCGCTCCGCGGCCATGGTGGTCAGCCGTTCGTCCCAAAGACGTACAGGCAGCCCCGTCCGTTCCTCGAGCCAACGGGCAAACGCCTGGCAGCTTTCCCCGCGCGCTCCGATGGTGCCGTTCATATTTTTGGGCAGGCCCACGACAATTTCGCCGACCTGATAATATTGTATCCATTCTTTCAAGCGGGCGAGATCCTTCTCCTTTGACTGGCGCCTGATCGTCTCCACCCCTTGGGCGGTCCAGCCCAGCTCATCGCTGACGGCCACGCCGATGGTTTTCTCGCCCACATCCAATCCCAGAATTCGTGCCATTGCCTGCACACACCTACTTGCGTTCTTCCGACAAGTAGACGGTTACCAGCTCTTCAATAATTCTGTCCCGCTCAATTTTGCCGATCAGGCTGCGCGCATTGTTGTGGCGGGGAATGAATGCCGGATCACCGGAAAGCAGGTAGCCGACAATCTGCGTAATCGGGTTGTACCCCTTCTCTTGCAGGGCCTTGTAGACTTCTGTCAGCGTCTCCCGCACTTCCACCGTATTATTTTCCTTGGGCACCGTGAACTTCATGGTTTTATCCATCGAACTCACGATCAACACCTCGATTCCTCTGAGACTCTTCCGCATTCGCTCTTCACATGTGTATTCGCCTCAAAACGGCCGATTCCTTGTCGATCGAACACTTTTCTTGTCAGGCAATACGTGGCGAGGAGAGACGGCGGCGTTACTTCGCCACCGCCTGTCCTTTCACCAGATCGTAGACCAATTCCAGCGCCTCTTGCAGCTTGGCAGGGTCCTTGCCGCCCGCCTGGGCCATGTCAGGACGGCCTCCGCCTCCTCCGCCGCAGCGGGTGGCCACTTCCTTGATCAGTTTGCCTGCATGGAAGCCCTTGTCCATCAGGTCTTTGGTCACGCCGGCCACCAGGTTGACCTTCTCGCCGTCCACCGCACCAAGGACGATGACAGCCGATCCCAGTTTGTTTTTCAGCTCGTCTACCATGCCGCGCAGGTTATCCATATCGGTCGCGGAGACGCGGGCAGCCAGCACCTTGACGCCTTCCACCTCTTTCAGTTTGTCGGTCAGCGACGCTGCTTCGATGTTGCCCAGTTTGGCGCGCAGCGATTCGTTTTCGCGCTGCACGTCCTTCAACTGCTGCTGGAGCGCCTCGATGCGGGCCGGCGTCTCTGCCAGGACTGGTGCCTTGAGTGCGTTGGCCACCTCTTTCAGCGTGCTCAGCTGCTGGTTGAGGTAGTGGTAGGCGCCGCGTCCCGTCACTGCTTCGATCCGGCGCGTGCCCGCCCCGATGCCGCTCTCGCTGACGATCTTGAACAGGCCGATTTCCGCCGTGTTGGACACGTGGCAGCCGCCGCACAGCTCCAGACTGTAGTCACCCACCTTGACCACGCGGACGATCTCGCCGTACTTTTCACCGAACAGCGCCATCGCTCCCATCGCCTTCGCTTCGTCAAGGGACTTGTGGAAGATGTCTACGTTCAGGTTGGCCCACACTTTTTCGTTGACGATCGCTTCGATCCGCTCCAGTTCTTCCGGAGTCACCGCACTGATATGGGTGAAGTCAAACCGCAGGCGATCCGGCGCCACCAGCGAACCGGCCTGGTTGACATGCGTGCCCAGCACGTCTTTGAGCGCCTGGTGCAGCAGGTGTGTGGCCGTGTGGTTTTTGGTAATGTCGAGTCGGGCATTCCGGTTCACTTCGGCGCGGACTTCTTCGCCGACGCGCAGTGTGCCTGCCTCCACAACGACGGTATGCACGTGTTGGCCCATCGGCCCTTTTTGCACGTCGGTGACGCGCGCCTTGACGGAGTCGGAAATGATGAGGCCCTCGTCGTTGATTTGACCGCCGCTTTCCGCGTAAAACGGGGTACGGCTCAAGACGACCTGGACAGTCTGTCCTTCTTCCGCCTCGTCAGCAAGCTGGTTGTTGGCGATGATCGCCTCTACCTTGCCATTCGCTACCAATTCAGTATACCCAACAAATTCGCTCGTAACCGTCAAATCGGCAAGCGGGCCGCCCTGTGTCTGCATGCTGTCCACGTCCTGGCGGGCGGCACGGGCACGCTCGCGCTGTTCCTCCATCGCCCGCTCGAATCCTTCGCGGTCCACCGTCAGCCCTTGTTCGCCGGCAAAGTCTTCGGTCAGGTCAACCGGGAACCCGTAGGTGTCGTACATTTTGAAGACGTCCTGGCCGGACAGTTGGCTCTTGCCTTCCGCCTTTGCCGTTTTCACCATTTCGGCCAGAATGGCGAGGCCGTCGTTCAACGTTTCGTGGAAGCGTTCCTCTTCGGCGCGGATCACCTTTTCGATGAAGGCGCGCTTCTCCACCACTTCCGGATAGAAATCGCCCATCATCCTGCCGACCGTTTCCGTCAGGCGATAGAGGAACGGCTGCTCCACGCCCAGCTTTTTGCCCATCCGCACTGCACGGCGCAGCAGGCGGCGAATGACGTAGCCGCGCCCTTCATTGGAAGGCAGCGCGCCGTCGCTGATGGCAAAGACGACGGTGCGGGCGTGGTCGGCGATCACCTTCAGCGCCACGTCCAGGTCCGGGTCCTGCTTGTAGGCGACGCCGGAGATGGCACTGGTCGCCTCGATCAGCGGGAACAGCAGGTCTGTTTCAAAGTTGTTGTCCACGTCCTGGATGATGGACGCCATCCGCTCCAGCCCCATGCCGGTGTCAATGTTCTTTTTCGGCAGCGGCGTGTAGCTGCCGTCCGGGTTGTGGTTATACTGCGAGAAGACCAGGTTCCACACTTCCAGGAAACGCTCATTTTCGCCGCCCGGGTACAGTTCCGGGTCGTTGGGATCGTTGCCGAAGCGCTCGCCGCGATCGTAAAAAATCTCGGAGTTGGGACCGCAGGGGCCTTCGCCGATGTCCCAGAAGTTGGCTTCCAGGCGAATGATCCGCTCTTCGGGAATGCCCACTTTTTTGTGCCAGATGTCAAACGCCTCGTCGTCCTCGGGGTGAATCGTAACCCACAGACGCTCCGGTTCAAATCCGATCCACTGCGGGCTGGTGAGGAATTCCCATGCCCAGGTGATCGACTCTTCTTTGAAATAGTCGCCGATGGAGAAGTTCCCCAGCATTTCAAAGAACGTGTGGTGACGAGCCGTGCGTCCCACGTTTTCGATGTCGTTGGTGCGGATCGATTTTTGCGAGTTGACAATTCGGGGGTTGTCCGGCACGACTCGGCCGTCAAAGTACTTTTTCAGCGGTGCCATCCCGCAGTTGATCCACAGAAGCGACGGGTCGTCGTGCGGAATCAGCGGCGCGCTCGGCTCCACGTGGTGTCCCTTGCTTTTGAAGAAATCGAGATACATTTGGCGGATTTGGCTGCCAGTCAGTTTCTTCATCGAAAATCCTCCCAAAAAATGAGTGTGAAACGCGTACATGATCGGAAAAAGGGTCGCTCCCTCCCGGACGAAGCGGCGGACCTGCGCGAAAAAAAAGTCCCCATCCCCTCAGGGACGAGAACTTGTCTCGCGGTACCACCCTGCTTACAGGCAGCCTGATCAGACGAATCTGCCTGTCGCTCGCTTGCGGACAGATAACGGTGTCGAACCGCCGGTTTTTGCCCGGTCTTGGGAGTAGCCTTCCGCTGCACTTCTTCTGGCCGCTCTCCCAGCCTGTGGAGCGTCCTCTCTGGAGAAGGGCTGCAGCGTACTCATTCCTTCATCGATCCATGCTCTTTTTCATTATTCGTATTATAAAATTGTTTGCCGAAACCTGTCAACTTTCGTGCAGCATCAGGGCAATCCGGCTGATCACCACTTTACATACTGCCAGCACTGGAACAGCGACGATCAGACCGATGATGCCGCCCACCGCCTCTCCGGCCAGCAGGGCCATGATGATCAGGAGCGGATGCAGATGAAGCGAGCGGCCGACGATGTTGGGCGAGAGGATGTTGCCCTCCAAGATCTGAATGACAATGTTGACGGCCAGCACCATGAGCGCCATTTTCATGGAGATCGTCAGCGCGACGATCAGGGCGGGAGCAGCGCCGATGATCGGGCCGATGTAGGGAATGACGTTGGTCAGGCTGACAAACGTGGCCAGCACGAATGGATACGGCATGCCGATCAGCCAGTAACCGACGCATGCGCAGGCGCCCACGATCAGGGCCACGGTCATTTGGCCGTGTATGTAATTGCCGAGCGACTCGTTGACGTCGCGCAGAACGGCCAGCACCTGCTTGCGGTATTTCGCCGGGATGATGGACATGCCTGTGCGGTGCAGGTCTTTCATGTCCTTGAGCAGGTAAAAGGCGATAAACGGAACCACTGCGTAGGCGAGCAGCTTGCCCAGCGTATTGCGCGCATTGTCGACCAAAAGTGTGATCGAATGGGACATCCGTTCCTGGGACTGGATAATGACCCGGTCCACCCCCAGCGAGATGCTGTCCGGCAAAAAGTACTTGTACGCTTCCCACTCCCGCATCCACGTGTGGTACCACTCCGTCAGGCGCGGCAGATCGTCGGACAGCTCCGCGAGCTGGCGGGCAAAGATGGGAATGGCATTGACAATCCCGATGGTGATGATCAGCACGAACCCCGCGTAGATCAGCAGCACGGCCACCATGCGCGGCACTCGCCTGTTTTCCAGCGCCTGCACGATCGGATGCAGCACGTAGGCGATCAGCAGGCCGACGAGAAAGGGCATCACAATCTCCGACAGCAAGTGAAACGTTTTGGCGACCACAGGGCGCAGCAGCCAGAGCAGATTGCCGATGACCAGCAGCACAATCGCCCAGACGGCCGCGGCAAACAGGCGGCTGCGGCGAAGTTCCTCCACCCTGCCCCCTCCTCCCTCTGATTCGTATCTGTTAGCGTGTGCAAGTCGCGGAATTTCATGTACGGTATTGACATGCGTGCGGCACCGGTGTACGATGATACTACAAACGGATATATTCTCCAAAGGGGAGTAGCTTGTCACAGCAAAGTCGTCATTACGGGAGCAATCCCCGGCTTTGTTGGCAACGTAATGTTGTAAGCAAGACCTTTGCCGAGTGATGGGTAAGGGTCTTTTCTGTTCATACGACCTTTACCCGTTGAGGTAAAGGTCGTTTTGTTTTCCTCCCCTTGACGCAGACTACATAGCGCATGTCTGTTCGAAGGAGGACGCCGGCCTTTACGAGAAATGTCCGCATTAAAGGAGGTTGTAGAGACAAATGGACGTGTTGTTTACCCCCGCATTCTGGTCTGGACTGTTAGCGATCATCGTAATTGATCTGGTACTGGCGGGCGACAACGCAATCGTAATCGGGATGGCCGCACGCAACCTGCCGTCCCATCAGCAAAAGAAGGCGATCATCTGGGGAACGATCGGGGCGATTGTGATTCGAGCCACCGCTACGCTGGCGGTTGTCTGGCTGCTGAAAATCCCGGGGCTGCTGTTCGTCGGCGGATTAATGCTGATCTGGATCGCCCTGAAACTGCTGGTGCAGGACGATGGGCACGAGACGGTGAAAGCGGGAACGAGCCTGGTCTCGGCCATCTGGACGATCATCGTCGCAGACGCCGTGATGGGTCTGGACAACGTGATCGCAGTCGCAGGGGCCGCACACGGCAGCTTTCTGCTCGTCGTGGTCGGTCTCTTGATCAGCGTGCCGGTCATGGTGTGGGGCAGCACCCTGGTGTTGAAGCTGATGGAGCGCTTCCCTGCCGTCATCTACATCGGGGCAGCCATCTTGGCCTACACCGCGGGCAGCATGATCACGAGCGAGAAACTGCTGGCCGGTTTCTTTACCGCTCACGTGATCCTGAAATGGATCTTCATCGTGGCCGTGGTCGTCGGCGTACTGCTGATTGGCCGCATCAGGAATCAACAGCAAAAGCGCATGGCGGAACAATCGTAACCGCAAAAAAGCAGCCCGAACGGCAGTGGACCGTTCGGGCTGTCTTCATGGACTTTTCCGCTTGCCATGTGACACCGGCTAACGGGCGACGGCGCGAAGCAGGGAGCGGCTCATGTTGATCACGTTCATCATGTTGCGCAGCGAAACGGGCATGCGGTTGACCCGAATCCCAAACCGCCGTTTGCGCCGCCGCGGTGAGACCATAAACCCGACCGCCGCGATCAGACCGCTGGCGGCAATCACGCCAATCAGATTGCGTCCGGACATGCCGATGACACCTCCTCGGGTAATGGGCCGTCTGTTCACATGTTCAACTGGGCGGAAACATTCTGGTCGTCGATAAACAGGTCGTTGAGCGAATGCAGCGAGCCATCCTCTTCCACCTGGTAGACGGAAGCAATCTGGTCGCCGTCGACGCTCATCTCGATGAAGCAGTTCCAACAGTAATACTGCGTGGTTCCAATCTTGCCGATGTCTTTGGAACCGCAGTTCGGGCATATGACACGCATCACACGCAATTCCTCCCTTTCACGCCTGGCTGCGAACCCAGTCCGGCACGATCAGGTTTTCTTCCCCGACGATGACGGAAGGTGGCGCGGACAGGCGTTTGCGCCCTTCGGTAATGTCCGCAAGCCAACCGTTCGATAGTTCGTACCCTACAAGTTTCTCCCAATCCGCAGAGAAGTAAACATCTTCCAGTATGCCCAAGCGTTCCCCGGAAGCGGTGATGACCGTTTTCCCCTTCAGCTTTGTTCTGCCCGTCAGGATGCCGGTGAGCGGCAGGTCGGCGAGACGGTCAAGGGAGGTGATGGCGTCTTTGCCCGTCACGGTAAGGCAGGATTCCCCTACCGCGTGGATGCGTTCGGAAGGAATGCAGGTGCCAGGGTGGAACCAGCCCTGTTCGCTTAGCAAGACCCCCCTTACACGCCAGGCGGAGTCACAGAGAATGTCACGGACCGTGCCGATCTCTTCCCCCGTTTCCAGGCAGACGATCGGCAAGCCGATTACATCCAATGCCTTGCGCATGTCGGGACATCCCCCTTCCGCTTTCTTTAGTATCAAGCGGTGCGGGACGATCCATGCGGAACAACTTGTTCCAAGGCTCACCCTTGCTTCAATCGCTCTTCCAAATAGCTGTAGCGCACGCCCTCTTCGTCGGTCTCTACCGCGAGGCGAAACGCATCCGGCTCCCCGCACATGATCAAAAACGACTTGCTGCGGGTAATTCCCGTATACACCAGCTTGCGCCGCAGCATGCGGTGGTAGCTGCGGACAAACGGCATGACCACGATGGGAAACTCGCTGCCCTGCGACTTGTGCACGGAGCAGCAGTAGGCCAGTGTGAGCTGGTGATACTCCGAACGCTTGTACACCACTTCCCGGCCGTCAAAGGAAACGACCATCATCTCGGTGTTCTCTGCGTTTTCATTCGGGTAAAAAATGGCGACAATTTCTCCCATGTCGCCGTTGAACACCTGTTCCTCGGCGTTGTTGACCAACTGCAGCACCTTGTCCCCGGTGCGGAAGACGGTGTCGCCAAACGTCACCTCCCGCTTTTGTTCAGTCTTGGGATTGAACAGTTGCTGCAGCTCTTCGTTCAGCCGGTTTACTCCGGCATTTCCCTTGTACATGGGAGCGAGGACTTGTACATCTTTGGCCGTATACCCTTTCTTTACGGCTCCGGCGCAGATTTGTTTCACCGCTTCCACCACATCTTGTGGCGAACTTGTGAAAAATCGACGGTCAGGCGTCGTGGCCAACAAATCGGACGGGACCAATCCCTTGCGGACATCGTGAGCCAGCCGGATGATCGAGGACTCCTGCGCCTGCCGGTAAATCTCGCTGAGCTGTACGCGCGGCAACAGACCCGAGCGGATCATGTCCTGCAGCACGTTGCCGGGGCCGACCGACGGCAGCTGATCCGGGTCGCCCACCATAATCACCTGCATCTCGTCCGGCACGGCGCGAAACAGCTGATTGGCCAGCCAGACGTCCACCATCGACATCTCGTCGACGATCAACAGCCGTCCCCGGATCGGATGCTCCGCGTCGTGCTGAAAGCTGTCCCCTTTCCAACCGAGGAGGCGGTGAATGGTCATCGCTGGCAGACCGGTTGTCTCCGACATGCGTTTGGCTGCCCGACCGGTGGGAGCGACCAGCAGGATGGGGAAGGGATTTTCTTCGTCGTAGGTCTTCAGGTCTAGCGAAATGCCGTGCAGTTGGGCAAACACGCGACAGATCCCGCGAATCACCGTCGTTTTCCCCGTGCCGGGACCGCCGGTCAAGAGCATCAGTCCGGATTTGATCGCCTGCTCGATCGCATCCCGCTGCGTTTGGGCGTACGTGATGCCCAGCTCTTCTTCCACTGCGCCCAGCGCCCGGTAAAACTCCGAAGCGGGAAAGGCGCCGAACTCGTCCCGTTCGGCAAAGTAGCGCAGCCGCTTGGCCAGCCCAATTTCCGCAAAAAACAGCGAAGGCAGATAGACCCGGTCTTCGTCCCAGACCACTTTGCTCTCGACAAAAAGCGATTCCACGGCAAGCGCAATCTCCTCCGGCTGAAAGCGGTGTCCCCCGCACTCGTCCAACAGGCGCAGCGTTTTTTCACACAGCTCGTCCGCCGGCAGAAACACGTGTCCTTCGGAGTAGCAGGCTTCCTGCAAAACGTACAGGGCTGCCGCCTTGACCCTTTCCTCCGAGGAAGCGGCAATTCCCGTAGCCCGGGCGATTTCGTCCGCCCGCTTGAACCCGATGCCCGCGACATCCTCGATCAGCCGATACGGCTGTTCCGTCAGGACAGTCATCGTCTCCAGCTTGTACGTCTGATAAATCCGCAGCGCCAACTGGACGCCGATGCCAAACTCGTAGAGAAACACCATCGCTCTCTCCAGGGAGCGGTGTTCCATCACCGACTCGTAGATCTGCTTGGCGCGCGTCTCCGAGATACCCGGCACCTCCACGAGCCGCTCCGGCTGCTCGGCGATGATTGTGAGCGCCTCTACGCCCAGATGCTGCACGATGCGTTTCGCCATCGTCTTGCCGATGCCTTGAAACAGTCCGCTGGCCAGATAGCGCTCCACTCCTGCCCGGGTCTTGGGCGTTTCCCGTTCATACCTGTTGACTGCGTACTGCTGCCCAAACTTTGGATGCGTCTTCCACTCACCGTAAAACGTGTACAGCTCCTCCGGATGCGGCCGAGGGAAGTTCCCGACGACCACGACCTCGGCATCCTTCACCGGTTCTGTAGTCTCCTCCACTGTTAGACGAATGACACCGTACCACGTTTCTTCATTGTAAAAAATTTCTTGCGCGACATAGCCGCGTATGTAAGGTTCGGCAAACAAGGAAAGTGTCTGCTGTGACACCGCACACGCCTCCCGGATGGGAAAATCCCGCGGGATTCCCCCGAAACTCTTGTTCGATTATAAAATCGTTCTGCCAGCTCTGACAACCGCGCCGACGGCAAACGGGCCGTCCTTCACGTCGATAGGCAAGAAAAAAACCAGCAGCGTTCTCGTGCGCTTGCTGGTTGTTGTGACTTCTGTGAATCGGTCCGGCCCAGGCTCATCGGCCGCAACCGTCTGCAGCTGTCTGAAAAGATTACCGCGCCACCCGTTTGACGATGTCCGCCGTCGTTTGCGCCGCCTGCTTCACCTCTTCCACCGTGTTGGTGATGCCAAAGCTGAAGCGAACAGCCGAACGCATGACCGGATCGTCCAGGCACATCGCCTGCAGAACGTGGGACAGTTCCAGCGAACCCGACGTGCAGGCGGAGCCGCTGGCGGCGGCAATGCCGGCCAGATCCAGGTTCATCAGCATCGTCTCGGTATGGACGCCCGGAAAGCTGACGTTGAGGATGTGCGGCAAATGCCGTTCGGGGTGACCGTTTACGTGATACGCGATGCCCGCCTCCCGCCAGACGGCAAGCATCGCTTCGCGCATCTGCCGGTACTTGGCGACGCGCTCCTCCATCTCCCTGGCCGCGATCTCCGCCGCCTCTGCAAAGCCGACGATGCCGGCCAGGTTTTCCGTGCCGCCCCGCCGATTCCGCTCCTGTTTACCGCCGTGCAGATGCGGCTGAATCGGCACCTTCCGTCCCAGGTACAGGGCCCCTACGCCTTTCGGGCCGTTGATCTTGTGGGCGGAGACGGAGAGCATGTCCACCGGCAGTTCGCTGACGTTGAGGGGCATCACGCCGAATGCCTGCACCGCGTCGGTGTGAAACACGATGTTCCGTTCGCGGAGAAACCGGCCAATCTCCTCGATCGGCTGGATCGTCCCCACTTCGTTGTTGCCGTACATGATCGAGACCAGCACGGTATCCGGTCGGACCGCCTGTTTGAGTTCCTCCAGGCTGACCATGCCCGTCTCGTCCACAGGCAGGTACGTCACTTCAAATCCCAACTGCTCCAGGTGCGCGCAAGCATGCAGGACGGCGTGGTGCTCCACGCTGGACGTAATGACGTGCCGCCCTCGATCCTGCTGGGCCATCGCTCCCCCGATGATCGCCATGTTGTCCGCCTCCGTCCCGCCGCTGGTAAAGACGATCGTCTGCGGTTCGGCACCGAGAATGTGAGCGATCCGGTCACGCGCACGTTCCAGGCCCATGCGCGCCTCCCGGCCAAAGCCGTGCAGACTGGAGGGATTGCCGTATACGTTCGTCAGATAGGGGTGCATCGCTTCCGCCACGCGCGGATGGACAGGGGTCGTGGCGGCGTGGTCCAGATAGATCATCTCGCGCTCTCCTTTTTTGCTTCGTACGCTGTTGCGTCAAATGTAGAACATGTAGCCGTCCGTCTGTCCTTCATCCTTGTAGCTGATCAAATCCTGCAGCGTCGTGGAATCGAGGACGGCAGATATGCTGTCGCGGATGCGCAGCCACAGATAGCGCTTGGCCGGGTCTTCCTCCTCGGTGAACTCCACCGGGCTGATCGGCCCTTCCAACACGCGGATAATGTCGCCGGCGGAGATTTCATCCGGCTTTTTTGCCAGGACATACCCGCCGTATGCGCCGCGGATGCTTTTCACCAGTCCGGCATTGCGGAGCGGCGCGATCAACTGCTCCAGGTAATGTTCGGACAAATCGTGCCGCTGGGCAATGCTCCGCAGCGAAATCGGGCCTTCGCCAAAGCGGTTGGCCAATTCCATCATAATGGTCAGGCCGTAACGTCCTTTCGTCGAAATTTTCACGGTACCAACTCTCCTTTTTTCCTCTCGCTCCCTGCCCACCTCCTCCATGACCATTGACCTACATGAGACGGGCGGTTGGGGACACACTACGTTGCAGGGGGTGAATGCACATGGCCACCAATCAAAAAGCGGTAGACGGAAAAAACCATCCCTCTGCGGCGCTGTACGACCATCCAGCCGGCACGATCGCCCACAAGGCGCGATTCGGAGCCAGCGAGCAGAGCAAACAGCCGAACGAAAACGGCGATCTTCCCAACAAACCGGGCGGAACCGCCCGTACCTGATCGCTCGTTCCCCCGCCACCCGGGGGAACGTTTACGGTCTGGGCATCTGTAAGCGCTCTGCCTGTCTGCAGCGAATTTCCTGCTCGTAGCCGATCGGCTTCGGCTGATAAAACGTGTAGTCGGTCCCGTCCGGCAAATACTGCTGCGGGACGTATCCGCCGGGATAGTCGTGCGGATAGAGATATCCTTTGCCGTGGCCGAGCCGGGACGCACCCTTGTAGGCGGCGTCGCGCAGGTGGAGCGGCACCGGTTTGTGCCCGTCTCTCCTGATCGCGGCCAGCGCCTGGTTGATCCCGTTGTAGGCGGCGTTACTCTTGGGCGCCGTCGCCAGGTACGTGGTCGCCTGGGCCAGGGGAATCCGTCCCTCCGGCATGCCGATCAACTCCACCGCCTGGAAGCAGGAAACAGCGACAGTGATCGCCTGCGGGTCGGCGTTGCCGATGTCTTCCGAGGCGGAGATCACCAGCCGGCGGGCGATAAACCGGGGGTCTTCGCCCGCGTCGATCATCCGCGCCAGCCAGTACAGGGCGGCGTCCGGATCGGAGCCGCGAATCGACTTGATAAACGCGGATATGGTGTCGTAGTGGTTGTCGCCGCTTTTGTCGTAGCGAACAGCGCGCCGCTGGATGGACTCCACCGCTACTTCCAGCGTGACGCGAATCACGCCGAGTTCATCCGGAGGCGTCGTCTTCACGGCCAGTTCCAGTGCGTTCAGCAGTCTGCGCGCATCTCCTTCGGCGTACCGGATCAGATGATCAGCAGCCTCGGGCGTGACCGTGACGTTCAATTCTCCCAGGCCCCGTTCGCGGTCGGTAACGGCTCGCTCCAAAACCTGCCGCAGTTCTTCCTCGTTCAGCGGATGGAGCGAAAATATCTGCGAACGGGAGAGCAGGGCGGCGTTTACTTCAAAAAACGGATTTTCCGTTGTCGCCCCAATCAGGATAATGGTCCCATCCTCCACACAAGGGAGCAGGGCATCCTGCTGCGCCTTGTTGAAGCGGTGTATCTCGTCGATAAACAGCGTCGTGCGCTGACCGTTCATAACCAGACGGTCTTTGGCCTCGTCCACGATGCGGCGGATGTCGGCGACTCCTGCCGTCACCGCGTTTAGTTCGGCGAAATGGGATTTGGTCGTGTTGGCGATGATTTTCGCCAATGTCGTCTTCCCCGCCCCGGGCGGACCGTAAAAGATGAGCGAAGAGACCTGGTCGGCCTCGATCGCTCGCCTGAGCAGCTTGCCAGGTGCCAAAATATGTGATTGTCCGAGCACCTCATCCACGGTCCGCGGCCTCATCCGCGCCGCCAGCGGCTGGAGTTTGCCCGAATCGTGCTGTTCGTATGCGAATGAAAAAAGATCCATTACTACATACCCTTTCATGTTAATGGGGTTGTCTCAATATCATAGCATAATGGAAACAAACGTGCATTGGCAAGCAACCATTCATCGCTCAGGCGAGTCGGCAGGTCATGTGCCTATAGCAGCGAAGTCCCCCTGCCGGATATGCCCCACTACCGAACCGAGATCACACGCTGTTCCCGGCTGCTCTGCTCCGCCCATTCAATCACCCGAATCACGTTCATCGCATCCACAGGTGAAACAGGCGCCGGTGTATCGGACACAATCGCTTCGTACATCTGTTGATAGTACGTCTGATACGCGCCGGGAATGGTTTCCACGCTGCTGCTCACGTTCAGTTCTCCCACGCTCAGCGTGAGCTGTCCATACGTCTCTTTGCGATCCCTGCCCCACTCAGGTCCTCCCGGGATCTGTCCCGCTCGCAACGCGTCTTCCTGCGGGTCCAAACCGTACTTGATGAAACTGCCCTTGTCGCCGTGAATCATAAATCGGGGACCAGGCTGACGGACCAGCGAACCGGCGTGCAAAATCACCCGCAGCGCCCCGTATCCGAGCACGATGTGGAAAAAGTCCGTCGCCCTGGCTCCGGGACGCTGCGCGCCGACATCGGCCATCACCGTCTGCGGCAGACCGAAGAGATGAAGCGCCTGATCGATCAGATGGGAACCCAGGTCGTACAGAATGCCGGAACCGGGCAAATCCCGCTCCCGCCAGCGGTCGGTCACCTCCGGACGGTAACGGTCGTAGTGCGCTTCATACAGGAAAACCTCCCCCAATGCACCGGTTTGCAGCAGGTGTTTCACCGTCAAAAAATCGTTGTCCCATCTGCGGTTGTGGTAGACGCTGAGCACGCGCCCGCGCGACTCGGCCAGCCGGATCAGCTCTTCCGCTTCCGAAGAGCGGATCACAAACGGCTTCTCCACCACGACATGTTTGCCTGCCAAAAGCGCCTGCTTGGCGTACGGGTAGTGGGAGGTGTTTGGCGCGGCAACGACCACCAGTTCAATCTGATCGTCAGACAAAAGATCATCCACGCTGGCGACCACCTCTGCCTCGGGCAGGTCGGCACGCACCTTTTCCGGACGGGATGAGACGACCTTCGCCAGTTTTAATCCCGGCACTGCCCGAATCACCGGCGCATGAAAGACCTGGCCCGATAATCCATATCCAATCAACCCGACGTTTACCTGTTTCACAATGTTCCTCCCCCTTGCTCCGTCAAACGGGAAGCGACCAAGAGCTCCACGCCCGCCTGCTCCAATGCGCCCCGAACCGTTTCCGCCGGCTCCGCGTCGGTGACGACGATGTCGATTTTGTCCAGGCTGCACACCTTGTGAAACAGCCGCTTGCCAAACTTGCTGGAATCGGCCAGCACGATGACCTGATCGGCGCATGCCAGCATTGCCTTTTTCACGTACGCTTCGTCCACCGTTTGGGCGGTCAGTCCTTCCGACGTGATGCCGCACGCGCCGAGCAGCAGTTTGTCTACGCGCATTTCGTGCAGATCGGCGATCGTCTTGGGCCCAAACAAGCCGCGGTGCCAGACGTTTAGCTGACCGCCGAGCAGATGTATTTCCGCCGACCGCTTCCGGCTGAAAATGTCGGCCACGTCAATGGAGTTGGTGACGATTACGCACTGTTCGGCTGACATGCATTCCGCCGCAAACTGCACCGTCGTGGCCGTATCCAACAGAAGATAGTCACCGCTGCGGATCAACGACGCAGCCGCCCTGCCTATCTCCCGTTTGCCAGCGGGGTTGTTCAATCGCTCTTGGTAGCTCTGCACATGCTTGGTCAAGGTGGGCAGCACTGCTCCGCCGCGGACGCGAATGATTTCCCCTCGCTCCTCCAATTTGACCAGGTCGCGGCGGGCCGAGTCGCGGGAAATGCCAAACCAGTCGCACATTTGCTCCACAGTGATCCGCTGGTGTCGCTGCAGATGGCGCAGGACAGCGGCTAGACGTTCTTCTTGCTGCATGGTAACTCCCTCGTTTACGGAAAAGTTATCTCTATGATAAGCATTTTGCTTACGACCGTCAAAAATATTCGTGTATTGCGAGTGGTTTGTAAGCAAAACGCGCAATACCGTTGATCAGGAAAAGGAGATGCGCTATAGTAGACGGAAACGATATCCAAGGAGAGGAGCGAATCAACATGGCCCGGACAGAATCCACGATGTTCCCGCTCGGTCAAAAGGCACCTGACTTCGCACTGCCGGACACGGTAACCGGCAAGGTCATGTCGCTTTCCGAGCTTGCCTCCAAACAGGCGACGGTGATCATGTTCATCTGCAACCACTGCCCGTTTGTCAAACACGTACAAGCGGAACTGGTACGCCTTGCGAACGACTACCTTCCCAAGGGCGTCTCCTTCATCGCGATCAGTTCCAATGACGCTGCCGCCTATCCGGACGATTCGCCCGAGCGGATGAAGCAGGTGGCAGAAGAATGGAAGTATCCCTTCCCGTACCTGTACGACGAAACGCAGGAGGTCGCTCGCGCCTATCAGGCCGCGTGCACACCCGACTTTTACGTGTTCGACGGCAATCTGGCATGCGCCTATCGCGGTCAATTGGACGACTCCCGTCCAGGCAACGACATTCCTGTCACCGGCGCGTCCATCCGCGCTGCTCTGGATCAACTGCTCAAAGGCGAGCCCGTAACCGTCCCGCAAAAACCCAGTCTTGGCTGCAATATCAAGTGGAAACAGCCTGAATGATGAATGAACAAAACCCACTACCGAAAGCTGGTAGTGGGTTTTGTATCATTATGTCTGCAGTCAAAGAAGCTTGCGTCCTTTTCGCAGCAGCTTTTCCTTGGGTTATCCTTTTGCCGGCTGCCAGTCCAGTATGTCGCGGACGACGACGCTGGCCAGAATCAGCCCCGCAACGGAAGGCACAAACGCGTTGCTTGCCGGGGGACGGCGCGCCTTGCTGATCGGCGAATTGGTATCGGCAATCTGGGTACGCACGTCTTCGCGGATCGTTACCGGAATTTCTTTGGAATACACCACTTTGACGCCTTTGTGGATGCCTTTTTTCCGCAGTTCGCGCCGGATCACCTTGGCGATCGGGTCGTAGCTGGTCTGGGAAATGTCAGCCACTTCGAACCGGGTCGGGTCCATCTTGTTCGCCGCCCCCATGCTGGAGACGATCGGAATGCCGCGCCGCTTCGCCTCCTGGATCACGTGAAGCTTGGCCGTCATGAGGTCCATCGCGTCAACGATGTAATCCAGCTTGTGGGCGAAAAGCTGATCGGCCGTCTCCTGGTTGTAAAACATGTTCAGTGTGACCACTTCGCACTCCGGATTGATCGCAGCGATGCGCTCCTTCATCAGCTCGGTCTTTGGCTGGCCGATGGTATGCAGGGTGGCGTGAATCTGCCGGTTGATGTTGGTGATGTCCACCACGTCCTTGTCCACCAGCACCAGCTTGCCGACGCCAGTGCGGGCCAATGCCTCCACCGTAAACGAACCGACGCCGCCGATGCCCAGCACGGCGACGGTGCTGTTTTTCATTTTTTCCAAGCCCTCGGGACCGAAGGCCAGCTCACAACGGGAAAATTGATGAAGCATGTTTCCGTCAACCTCTTCCTCTCACACGATCTGTACGACCCGGCTTCTCCCTCTTGCCCGCTGTAATGATCATCGGAAAAGTAGGAATCCCGGGCAAAAAAGGAGCCCCATAATGCCGTGCAGCTCCTGAAGTTTTGAACCTGCGCCTGGCAGGTGGGTGTCTCGCCCAACCGTTCCGGACGTCCACTCGATGGAGGCGTGTCCTCGCGGGTGGGACGGCAGACTCCCATGAATGTGTTTGTGGCTCAAAACTATTCGGAAGTCACGGGCATCGCAGGGCTATTCTTCAGTATAACCAATGTATCAGAGGCGAATGCGCCTGTGCAAGTACGCTTATTCCTGCTCGTCTTCTTCCTTGACCGTGGTGGTGATGTTCAGTTCGGCAAGCTGCAGCGGCGATACTTGTCCCGGTGCGTCCGTCATCAGGTCGCTGGCGCTTGCCGTTTTCGGGAAGGCGATGACTTCGCGCAGGTTGTTGCGGCCGGCCAGCAGCATGACCAGACGGTCCAGACCGAGGGCAATGCCGCCGTGCGGAGGCGTGCCGTATTCAAAGGCATCCAGCAGGAAGCCGAATTGCTTGCGCGCTTCCTCCTGCGAAAAACCGAGTGCCTTGAACATTTTTTCCTGCACGTCACGCTTGTAAATCCGCATCGAACCGCCGCCCAGCTCGTAGCCGTTGAGCACCATGTCATACGCCTGTGCCCTGATCTGTCCCGGGTCGGTTTCAAACAGATGCAGGTCTTCGTCTTTCGGACGCGTGAACGGATGGTGCAGGGCGACGTAGCGCTGCGCTTCTTCGTCCCATTCCAACAGCGGGAAGTCCACCACCCACAGGAAGGCAAACTTGCTGTGGTCGATCAGGCCAAGCTCTTCACCCAGTTTGGAACGCAGTGCGCCCAGCGCGTCTGCCACCACTTTCGGCTTGTCGGCCACAAACAGAAGCAGGTCGCCTTCTTCCGCTGCCAGCCGCTGTTTCAGCGCGTCAATTTCTTCCGCAGAGAAGAACTTGGCGATCGGCCCTTTCACCTCGCCGTCCTTGAAGCCCATCCAGGCCAACCCTTTCGCCCCGTAGCGGGCCGCGAATTTGCCCAGATCGTCCGCTTCCTTGCGGGAGTAGTGGCCGCATCCTTTGGCATTGATCGCTTTTACCTGGCCACCGGTAGCGACGGCACCGGCGAATACTTTGAAATTGCAGTTGGCCACGAGATCGGACACGTCCGTCAGCTCCATGCCGAAGCGGATGTCCGGCTTGTCGGAACCGTAGCGGGCCATCGCTTCCGCATAGGTAAGGCGCGGGAACGGCGTAGGAACGTCCACGCCAATCGTTTCCTTGAAAACGTGGGCGACCATCTGCTCCATCATCGGCAGCAGCTCTTCCATGGACAAGAACGACGTCTCGATGTCCACCTGGGTAAACTCGGGCTGACGGTCAGCGCGCAGGTCTTCATCGCGGAAGCAGCGGGCGATCTGGTAGTAGCGCTCCAGGCCGGAGATCATCAGCAGCTGCTTAAACAACTGCGGCGATTGCGGCAGCGCGTAAAATTCGCCCGGATGTACGCGGGACGGCACCAGGTAGTCGCGCGCCCCTTCCGGTGTGCTCTTGGTCAGGATCGGCGTCTCCACTTCAACGAAGCCGCGGCTGTCCAAAAAGTCGCGGAATGCCTTGGACGCCTTGCTGCGCAGCAGCAGAGCGCGCTGCATCTCCGGACGGCGCAGGTCCAGATAGCGGTACTTGAGTCGGACCTGCTCATCCACGTCGATTTCGTCTTCGATCACAAACGGCGGTGTCTTCGCATCATTGAGAACCTCGATTTCGGCGACGTGCACTTCCACTTCGCCGGTTTTCAGCTTCGGGTTGACCGCTTCCGGATCGCGCTGGACCACGGTTCCCTTAACGGCCAGCACGTATTCGCTGCGGACCTTGTCGGCGATTTCCCACGCTGTTTTGTTATATTCCGGGTTGAACACGATCTGCACGATGCCGGTCCGGTCGCGGAAGTCGATGAAAATCACTCCGCCCAGGTCGCGCCGTTTCTGCACCCAGCCATTCAGGACGACCTCCTGCCCGATGTGTTCCTTGCTTACTTCTCCACAATGCACGGTACGGTATTGCCACGTCATCTTCGGTATTCCTCCACTCTTCATCTCTGCGAATTATACTGAACCATTTTGTTATGCGCGTGCCGCCAGTCGTTCGGCCAGCACGGCGGCGACCTGGTCGCGCTTTACTTCCTGCTGTTCGCCGGTCGCCATCTCCTTGAGGACGACCGTGCCGTTTGCCAGTTCCGCCTCGCCGATAATCGCCGTATAAGCGGCACCCAGCCGGTCGGCCTGCTTGAACTGCGCCTTCATTTTGCGATCCAGGTAGTCCAGATCGGCGGACACCCCGGCGCGGCGCAGCTCGTCGACGAGGATGAACGCCTCCTGCTTTGCATCAGGGGTCTGGATCGCCACGAAGCAGTCAATCCCCCCGCTCACAGGCAGCTGGACGCCCTGCTTTGCCAGCGCGAGCAGCAGCCGCTCAATGCTGAGCGCAAAGCCAATGCCCGGCATGTCTTCGCCGCCCAGTTCGGCCACAAGCCCGTTGTAACGGCCGCCGCCGCAGAGCGTTTCGACAGCGCCGATTTCCGCCATTTTGATCTCAAATGCCGTCAGGGTGTAGTAATCCAGTCCCCGCACCAGCCGCGGATTGACCGTGTACGGGATGTTGAGCGCGCTCAGATAGCCCTTGACCGCCTCAAAGTGGGCAGCGGACTCGTCGCTCAGGTAGTCGAGAATGGACGGTGCGTCCTTGGTCAGCGTCCGGCATTTTTCGTTTTTGCAGTCCAGCACGCGCAGCGGGTTGCGGTCAATGCGGGATTGACAGTCGGCGCACAGCTCGCTGCGGACGCCGTTCAGGTGGGCGAGCAGGTGCTCGCGGTGGCGGGCGCGGTCCTCAAGGGTGCCGACACTGTTCAGCTCCACGCTCAAGCCCGTCAGTCCCATCTCCTGGTAGAATCGCATCGCCAGCGCGATCACTTCCGCGTCAATAGCCGGATCGCTGGAGCCGATCGCCTCCACCCCAAACTGGACAAACTGGCGGTAGCGTCCGGCCTGGGGACGTTCATGGCGAAACATCGGGCCCAGGTAGTACACTTTCACCGGCTGGTTGGGCTGCCCGTACAGCTTGTGCTCGACATAGGCGCGCACCACGCCGGCCGTCCCTTCCGGCCTGAGTGTCAGCGCGTCGTCGCTGCGCGGATTGGAGACGCTGTACATCTCCTTTTCCACGATGTCCGTGGTTTCGCCCACGCCGCGTTGAAACAGCTCCGTGCTCTCAAACAACGGCGTGCGGATTTCCTGATAATTGTAGCGGCGGCTAAGGTCGCGGGCCCTGGCCTCGACGTACTGCCACAGCTCCACGGTACCGGGCATGATGTCCTGCGTACCGCGGGGAATTTGAATCCTTGTCATCTTGCCTGAAACCTCCATTGTCTGTTCCCGCAGGAACGTTGGTAAGCAAAATAAAAAAAACTCCCGCCGCCCGACATGCCGTCTGGACATGTCAGGGACGAGAGATGGTTTTCCCGTGGTGCCACCCTGATTGGACTCCGACAGGGAGTCCCGCTTGTTGGCCGTTAACGCCGGCGTACGCCTGCCGGTTACTGGGATGGCGGCCGAAATTGCGCCGTTTTTTCCGTTCACCGACGGTCCTCGGGGATGTCATTCGCCAGGCCGTTATAGAGAAACGCTCTCAGCCGCGGCGCTTCCTCTCTGGCTATCCGTCTCCTGGGTACTTGTTCCCGTCATCAGATCAGACAATTGATCTATCGTGAAAGCTTAATGAAAATCATAGCAAACCGCCAATCCGCCGTCAACAGGCGCTCGGTAAAACTTTTTCCACCGGCTACTCCGCCTGCTGCGCAGGTGCGGCTGCGGTCCCAAAGTAGACCTGATCGAGATCACGGAGCTTTTCTTCCGTCAGTTTCCGGTAGGTTTCGTTGTACGTCTTGGGGTCTTTGGGATTGGGCCAGCGCGTCAGCTTGCCGCTGCCGGGCGCCATCAGCTTGGACACGGCGCCGCAACCCAGCCCCAGGATAGTCTGAACTTCTTCCATGATCATGATATTGTAGATGCTCTCCCGGCCGTCAAGGGCGTAGCCGACATTTTCCAGGTTGCCGAGGATGTTTTTCTGCCGGTAGAGGTAGTACGGATGGTAGCCGTGGGCTTTCGTCCACTCCGACGCCAGCTCCATCATCCGGCTGATCTCCTCCCGGCTGGCTACCTTGTAGCGCTCTTTGTTTTGCGTCATCTCGGACGCCCGCTTGAACGAGAGGGTGTGCACCGTCAGCGAGGCGGGCATCAGTTTTTCCACTTCCCGCAGGCTGTGTTCCAGCTCGGCCAGTCCTTCGTTGGGCAGGCCGATGATCAGGTCCATGTTGATGTTGGTCAGCCCCATCTCCATGGCGAGATGGTACTTTTCAATTGTCTCCTCGACCGTGTGGTGGCGGCCAATTGCATGGAGCGTCTCCTGGGTAAACGACTGCGGGTTGATGCTGATCCGGTCCACGTTCCAGCGCTTCATCACCGCCAGCTTTTCCCGCGTGATCGTATCGGGCCGTCCCGCTTCCACGGTCAGCTCGCGCACATCAGCCATGTGCGGAAACGAGCGGTGCATCTTGTCGAACAGCTGATCCAGATCTTCGGCTGTAATGCTGGTCGGCGTGCCGCCTCCAAAGTACACGGAGGTAATCCGCATGTCATGCCGCTTCAGCCACTCGCCCAGCCGTTCCATCTCGTAATGCAATCCTTCCAGAAACGGATTGACGGAGGCGGTGTGGCTGCGGATGGCGTAGGCGGGAAAGGTGCAGTAGGCGCACTTGGTGGGACAAAACGGGATGCCGATGTAGACGGACAGCTCCCGGTCGATCCGGTACAAATCAGGCACCACCTGCAGCTGCCGGTCGACAATCTCCTGCAGCAGGCGGAGCTTGTATGGCCGGACCATGAAGTCCTGCCGCAGCCGGCGGTGTGCTTCTTCCTGACTGGCGCCGGAAGAGAGCAGATGATGCAGCAACTTGGTGGGGCGGATGCCGGTCAGGATGCCCCAGCCCTGCTCCATGCCGGTGAACTCCTCCAGCATGACCAGCAGGACGTAGCTGACCGCCTGCTTGGCGACTTTCCGCTTCCCTATCTCATCCAGGCCGGCAGTCTGTCTCTCAGCGCTGTGGACAAACCGGCGCCCTCCGGCCAACAGCTCGCCCTCCGCCGATACACTGCCGTCCCTTTCTGACAGAGCAATCCGGATGCGTACTCCCTCATCGCCGCTCCATTCGTCCACGTAGGCGATCTCCGGGTCTTCGTAAAACAAAGCGAGAATCAAGGCGATTTCCCGCTCGAATGCATGTCCTTCACATTTGACTTGTATCATCGGTTCCACCTGCTTTTCAGTATGCCACCCTTCATCTTATCCGACCTGAAAAGCCGGGTCAACCGAATCGGCCGGTGCAAAAACATCGCGTCATGGGTGCAGCTTTCGCCTCAATGTCCGTACGTCCCGCACGCTGATGTCGAATTCCCTCGACAATTCCACGTCGGTGAGCGCGGATTCTTTCTCCAGAAAATCGTGGAAATCGACAGAAAACAGGCGACGATTGGCTTCCTGGGCAAATGCTTCCTTGTTGGATTGTCTCACTTTGTTCTCCTCGCTTTCTCGATGCATGCTCCAATCCCTAGTATGGCCGCGTCCGGAGAAAAGCATAAGCGAGGCGGAGCCAGGTGTGCCGTTTTGAGCGCAACGATTCGCAATTGCAAAAGAAGTTTGTCGGATAATGCAGGAAAAAGCAGGGGAAAGGCCGAAGGTATAACTTGGCAAATCATGCATGCGATCGACTTTTACTATCATGGAAAGGATGTCTGACGTGTTTCAGCAACAAAAGATTCTGCGGACCATTATGGCGGCGGTCTGCATCGTATCGCTTCCCGTATCGGCCGCAAAGGCGGAGAGTTCCGTCCAGGTCAGCGTGGACAAGCTGAACGTTCGATCCGGGCCAAGCCTGCAGGATCAGGTGCTTACCACGCTGCCCGTCAACAGCGTCCTGCCGGTCCTTGCCGAGCAAGGCGAGTGGCTGAACGTCCGGCTTCCCGACGGCCGCACCGGCTGGGTGGCCGGCTGGCTGGTCAAACCGACAGCCCAAGCGAACACAGGACTGCTGGCGGAGAGCCAAACGACCAACCTCAACGTGCGTACTGGTCCCGGCCTGACGTATTCCGTCATTCAGACCATTAATCCGGGTACGCGCTATCCGATCGTGCAGCGCAGTGGGGATTGGCTGATGATTGAGCTGCCCTCACAGAAAAAAGGGTGGGTGGCCAGCTGGCTGGTCACTGAGCACCGCGCTGCCGATCAAGGGACGACGGCGCCCGGCGGCGTTAGCGGCGGACAAGCTAACGGCAGCACGCCGGCGACGTCTCCCGCCGGACAGACAAATCAGCAGGGGCGCGAGCTGATCCTGGACTACGCGCCGTACGTCTACCCCGTACCGGACTACGCGCAGCCAGCCATCGGACAGCTCCACAACGGCGAGATCATCACCGTTTTGACGGAACAAAACGGGTGGATCCAGTTTCCCTACAACGGCGTCAACGCCTGGATACCCAAACAGGGAACGGGCCAGACTCCGGCTCCAGCCGGCAGCGGCCAGCCAAATCCGAATCCGCCGCAGCCTGCTCCGAACGCCGGTGCGCCCAGCTCCGGCCAGCCGCAATCTCCCGCAAAGCGGACTGCCACGGTCCAGACAGACGGTCTCAACCTGCGCGGCCAGCCCAGCACGAACAGTCCCATCCTGGGAACGTTAAAGCTGGGGACCACGCTGACCATTCTGGAACAGCAGGGCGATTGGTACCGCGTCCAGACACCGGACGGCAAAACCGGCTGGGTGGCCGGCTGGCTCATCAGCGTGCAGCAACCGGCCATGTCCGGTCCGCACGTCACCATATTAAATCCGGACACCAACATTCGCTCCGGTCCCGGCACCCAGTACGACATCATCAAACGGGTACAGACCGGGGAAAAATACGCGATCGTGAAAAAAGAAGGAGACTGGTTCCAAATCACCTTGAGCGACGGTTCGACAGGCTACGTCGCCGGATGGCTGGTGTCTCCGCAGGGCATGCCTCCCGTCATCAAGGGCAATGAACTGGTCGGCAAGGTGATCGTGGTCGACCCCGGCCACGGCGGCAACGACACGGGAGCGACCGGTTCCAGCTTTTCCACACAGGAAAAGACGGTCAACCTGCAGGTAGGGCTGCTGCTGAAAAACAAGCTGGAAGCAGCCGGAGCCAAGGTGATCATGACCCGCAGTGACGACCGCAAGCTCACGCTGCAGCAGCGCGTGGACATTGCCGTGCAGAACAATGCGGACATTTTCGTCAGCATTCACCACAACACCCATCCCAACTCGCAGACAAACGGCACGATCGTCTTTTATTACAACCAGGGCAATTCGAGCAAGCTCGCCTCGCTGGTGCAAAGCGAAATCGTCAAGGCGACCAACTACAAGGACCTGCAGTCCAGGTTCGGCAACTACTACGTCCTGCGGGAGAATCCGATTCCGTCCATTCTGGCAGAGATCGGTTTCCTCTCCAACTACAACGAAGAGATGCGGCTGCGTTCTGAAAAACAACAGGATTTGGCCGCCGAAGGGCTGTACAAAGGCATTCTGCAGTACTTCGCCTCCCAAAACGTTCAGGGAGGATAAGCGTAAGACCCCTTGTCCGTTTTCCATGGAGAAAACGGCAAGGGGGTTTTTCGTTCGTCCGCGATGCAAGGAAACCATTTCCTTGACATCCATTTCATGCAACCGTTATGCTGAAGACATACTCATCAGTATGGAATGAATACATGGTCGGAGAGATACGATGACGACACGCGAACGAATCATGGAAGCGGCCCGACGGTTGGCCGCCCGCCACCCTTTTGACAGAATCAGTTTCGCCGATGTGGCGAAAGCGGCCGGCGTCCACTGGACAGCGGTGAGACGCCACTTCGGCAGCAAGCAGGAGATGAGAGCCTGGCTGGCCCAACAGCAGGAAGACAACGTGCCGTCACTGGCCGATACGCGGACGCGCATTTTGGATGCTGCCGCCCGCGTATTCGCCCGACTGGGGTATGCCGGAGCATCGTTGGAACAGGTGGCCGCCGACGCCGGGATGACAAAGGGAGCCGTCTACTGGCACTTTTCTAGCAAAAGCGATCTGTTCGCCGCCTTGTGCGAGAAAAACCTCACGCAGCAGCTCAAGATGCTTACCCAACAGGCGGGTTCCGCCCTCAATTCGGCTGTTCCCGCACAGGGGCTCGCCCGTTTGCTGCAGTCGCAATTTGCCTGCGTGGAAGAGGGTCAGGGCAATCCGATGCTGTTTTTCGAATTTGTCACCGCCAGCCGTGATCCGGCGGTCGGCGAAGTTCTGCGGGACGCGTACGGAAAAATCATCGACGGCGTCAGCGGCGTCCTCGCGCAGCTGCAGGAAAGCGGCGTCGTTAAACGCGATGTCGCCCCGGACTCCTTGGCAGTTCTGTTCCAGGCGTTAATCAACGGCCTGATCTTGGGCTGGCTGATTGACCCGGACCGCATCCGCTTTGAGCAGGTGGTGCCCGAGCTGTCGAGAGTCCTCTGGGAAGGCCTGCAGCCCTCGGTGGACGACGCCACTGCACCCGTTTGAAAGGCAAACGGGTTTTTTTCAGCAACCACATACTTATTGGTACGTTATTCTCATACGTTTACGTATGTAAAACGAATAGAAAGGGATGATGGAGATGATGGAGATCTATGCGATCGCGGGGGCGACAGCAGTCATGGTGGCGCTTCATGCGCACAACCACCGGAAGGTACGCCGCGCCCAAATGGCCTTTCCTCCTCGCGGATCATTCGTCACGGTGGAAGGACTGCGCCTGCACTACGTCTGTCAGGGGGCGGGACAACCGGTCGTGCTGCTGCACGGCGGAATGCTCTCCGCCTGCGATTACGCCGGGGTATTGGAATTGGCCGCAGAAGCAGGCTTCCAGGCCATCGCGTTTGACCGGCCAGGCTACGGCTACAGCGAGCGGCCCCGGCGGGACATGTCGACGCCGGCAGTTCAGGCCCGCCTGCTGCGGGAGGCGCTTTCCGTCCTTCAGGTGAAATCCCCCATTCTGGTGGCCCATTCGTGGAGCGGGTCGCTCGCGCTTTCCTATGCTTTGACCTATCCCGACGAGATCGCCGGTCTCGTACTCCTGGCACCGGGGGCCTACGCGGGTGACGCCTATCCGGCCGGAACGGCGGACCTTTTGATTGGCCGACTGCTGCGCGTTCCCTGGCTGGGCGAATTGCTGGCCAACACCGTGCTTCCGCCGTTGGCACGGCTGCTCACCAAACCGATGGTCACGGCGACATTTTCTCCTGACCCAGTGCCGCCGGGCTACCTGGAACAGGCCCGAGCCTTGTGGTCGAGACCGGGTCAGTTGAGGGCCAACCGCGAAGACATTTTGGCCTACGTCCGTACGGTCCCGCAGTGGGAGCCGCAATACGCCGAGATTCGCACGCCGGTCGTGATCGTCGTCGGCGATGCCGATCCGTTCCACCCCGAGCTGCAAGCCGGCCGCCTGCATCGGGAGATCGGCCACTCCCGGTTGGTGGTGCTCCCCGGCACCGGCCACATGATCCCGGATGTGCGTCCGGATGCCGTGGTGGAAGCTGTGCACATGGTATTGAAACACAAACAGTCGAGCTAGGCTCGGCTTCGTTTTCTCAGACCGGCCGCCTGTCCCACGGCTCCACCTGGCCGACGACCGAGAACGGCAAGTCGCCCTGGATCGCCGCACGGACGCCGACGGTGATCTCCTCGTTGGTCAGCCAGCGGGAATCGTCTCCCTGCAGCCGAAACCCGAGCAGAATCCGCCGGTACAAACAGTTGGGCACGTCGGCGACGCGGGGCGGTTCCTTGTAGGCACGGCTGCCGCAGACGTGAAACAGCCGCCATGTCCTGCGTTGCGCCGACAGTTCCTGCTGAACCGCCGGGAGCGCGTGGGGAGCGGTCGAGTGAATCCAGGCTACCACCAGATCGATTCCGCCCCGCTCGCGAACCAATGACGCGACCACTTCCCGAAACCGGTCCGTCTGGTGATAATCGACCGGCAGCAGGGAGAACCCCTCCGGCCTGCCGGATCGCTCCACCAGGGCCTGCAGCTTCTTCCGGTCTCGCCCAATCACGGCCACATGGTATCCCGCTTCCTGCAGCCACAGCGAGACCCCGGCCAGCATGCCGCTTCCGCCGATTACCAACGCTTCACGTCCCATCGCCATCCCCCTCTCCGATTCCCGTACGCTTCGCGATTAACCCGGACCTTCCGCCGTGGAAGTCACGACTCCACGATCAGCGTGACGGGGCCGTCGTTGACCAGCCGCACTTCCATCATCGCACCAAACCGGCCTGTCTCCACATGCAGCCCTTTTTCCCGCAGCTTGTCGTTGAACAGTTCGTACAGCGGTTCCGCCTGTTCGGGGCGGGCCGCCGCCATGAAGTTGGGCCGCCTGCCCTTGCGGCAATCTCCATAGAGGGTAAACTGGGAGACGGACAAAATCTGTCCCTTTTGCTCCAGTACAGAGTGGTTCATTTTTCCCTCGCTGTCTTCAAAAATGCGCAGGTGGGCGATTTTTTCGGCGACAAACTCCACGTCCTGTTCGGTATCCTCATGGGTAATGCCGACCAGGAGCACAAGCCCGTGCTCAATCTGTCCGACGATCTCTCCCCCTACTGTAACGCTTGCTTCCTTGGAGCGCTGTACCACTACGCGCATGCATGATTCTCCCTTCTCTCTCAAATGAAGAGCACCCAATCTCTCGCGATCAGGTGCTTAAAATCCGCCGCACGGAATAAATGTCTTTGATGCTTTTGATTCGCTCCACCACTTTTTGCAGGTGGGCCACATTGCTTATCGTAATCGTCATGTGGATGGTAGCGAGACGGTTTTTGTCCGCTTTGCCGCTGACTGCGGCGATGTTGGTCTTGGTCTCCGCCACGACCTGCAGCACATCATTGAGCAGGCCGCTGCGATCCTGACCGGTGATTTCGATGTCCACGTTGTAGTTGTGCTTGGCGTCGGCATCCCACTCCACGTCGATCAGCCGCTCCAGGCACTCTTCCGTCAATACGTTGGGACAGTCACGCCGGTGAACCGATACGCCCCGGCCGCGAGTGACGAAGCCGATGATCTGATCGCCCGGAATGGGCGTGCAACATCGCGATATCCGCACCAGCAGGTTGTCTACGCCGCGCACTTTTACGCCCGATTCGCTGCGTGCGATCTGCGGGGACGGACTCGGTTTGTACTCCGGTGCGGGCGGGTTCTGTTCCTCCCGCTCCCGCCGCACCTTGTCGATCAGCCGGGTGACGATCTGTGCGGCGGTGATGCCTCCGTAGCCGACCGCAGCGAACATGTCCTCGTGCCCCTGGAAGTTGAAGCGTGCCGCCGCCTCTTTCAGGTTGGCTTCGGTCATCACCTCTTTTACGTCGTAACCGCGTGCCTTGATCTCCGCCTCCACCATCTGCTGCCCTTTGGCGACGTTTTCTTCCCGCTTCTCCTTTTTAAACCACTGCTTGATCTTGTTGCGAGCGTGGGCTGACTTGGCAATTTTCAGCCAATCCTGGCTGGGGCCGTAGGAATGCTTGGAGGTGAGAATTTCGACGATGTCACCCGTTTTCAGCGCGTAGTCCAACGGGACGATCTTGCCGTTGACCTTGGCGCCGATAGTGCGGTTGCCGACCGCCGAGTGAATCCGGTAGGCAAAGTCCAGCGGCACGGACCCTTTGGGCAGTTCCACTACGTCTCCTTTTGGTGTAAAGACGAACACCGTGTCGGAGAACAAGTCCTGCTTCAGCGACTCCATGAATTCCTGAGCGTTGGGCGCCTCCTCGGACCCCCCCTGGATGATCTCGCGCAGATTGCCCAGCTTTTCGGCAAACGAGCCCTGCACGATGCTTTTGCCTTCCTTGTAAGCCCAGTGGGCGGCGATCCCGATCTCCGCCGTCCGGTGCATCTCCCAGGTGCGGATCTGCACTTCCAGCGGTTCCCCTTTTGGCCCAATCACAGTGGTGTGCAGGGATTGGTACATGTTGGCCTTGGGCATCGCGATATAGTCCTTGAAGCGGCCCGGCATCGGCTTCCACAGCGTGTGAACGATGCCCAGCACCGCGTAGCAGTCGCGGATGTCGTTGACGATGATACGCAGCGCAAGCAGGTCGTAAATCTCGTTAAACTGCTTGTTTTTCTTGGTCATCTTCTTGTAGATGCTGTAAATGTGCTTCGGCCGGCCGGAAATCTCCGCCTCGATGTTCAGCTCTTTCAGCTTCTCCTTGATCATCTCGGCGGCCTCGTTGATGTACGCCTCCCGCTCGGCCCGCTTTTTCTGCATCAGGTTGACGATGCGGTAATACTGCTGCGGATTCAGGTAGCGCAGGGCCGTATCCTCCAGCTCCCACTTGACCGAAGCAATCCCCAGCCGGTGAGCCAGCGGTGCAAAGATTTCCAGTGTTTCGTCGGAAATTTCCCGCTGTTTTTCCTCGGACATGTGGCGCAGTGTCCGCATGTTGTGCAGGCGGTCGGCCAGCTTGATCATGATGACCCGGATGTCCTGGGCCATTGCGACCAGCATCTTGCGGTGGTTTTCCGCCAACTGTTCCTCTTTGGACTTGTATTTGATTTTCTCCAACTTGGTCACGCCGTCGACCAACAGCGCTACTTCCGAACCGAACTCTTCACGAATGCGATCCAGCGTAACGTCGGTATCTTCCACGACGTCATGCAAAAAGCCGGCGGCGATCGTCACTGCGTCCATGTGCAGGTTGGCGAGAATCCCCGCGACGGCTATCGGATGCATGATGTAGGGGACACCCGATTTGCGCACCTGACCTTCATGCGCTTTCTCCGCCAGGCGGTAGGCGCGCGTAATCAGATCCATATCGGTTTGGGACAAATAGCTGCTTGCTTTATTCAGTACTTCTTCCACGCCGGTGCTCATAGTTCCCTTCCCTTATCCTCTCATACAGAAACTTCCCACGAAGCCGGTTCACCTGTTCCATCTCGTTGTAAGGGTGGAATTAATACAACATGTCTATTTCATACTATTATCTTGTATGTCGTTTGCCTTGTAAAGTGATTTCCCCGCAAAGTATGAAGGAACCGTGAAAAGGGTCACAATTGGACAGCACAGCTGTTGCGCCCTTGTCGCCAAGAAAAAAGCTCTCCGTCCGCTGCGAGGGACAGAGAGCCACGCTTGCTAGTATTGAACCAGTGACTTGACAGGGATGTCGCCCAGTTTTTGGCGTCCGTCCAGATAGGTCAGCTCGATGAAGAAGGCAGCGCCGACAACTTTGCCGCCCAACTGTTCAACCAGGTTGATCGTGGTAGTAATCGTTCCGCCGGTTGCCAGCAGGTCGTCTGCAATCAGCACGCGCTGCCCGGGCTGAATGGCATCGACGTGTACAGCCAGCGCGTCCTTGCCGTACTCCAGGCTGTAGTCCGCCTTGATCGACTTGTACGGCAGCTTGCCGGATTTGCGAATCGGCACAAAGCCCAGGCCCAGCGTATAGGCGAGCGGAGCGCCCACGACAAAACCGCGCGCTTCCGGTCCGGCAATCACGTCTGCCTGCAATTCGCGGGCAAATTGGGCCAATTCGTCAATCGCCGCCTTGTAGGCAGCCCCGTCTTTCAGCAGGGTGGTAATATCCTTGAAGCGGATGCCCGGCTGCGGGAAATCAGGAATCACGCGAATGTATGATCTAAAGTCCATGAAACAATTCCTCCTACCAGGTGACAGTCTCCACCTGTTGTTGAAAATGGTAAATCAAAGAGTCATATGAGGAAAGCAGGAGTTCTGTCGCCAGTTCCGCCTCTTCCTTCCACTCCGCATAGTAGCGGGAGTCATCCAGCGGCCGTTTCGCCGCATCCGGCTGCAGGCGGAAGCTCTCTTCGTCCGAGCGGATAAACTCCAGCTCCGCAAACACGGCCAGCATGCCGTCCAAGACATCCCGCTTCAGCTTCAACCGACGGGCCAGGGCGTCCAGATGTATCCGCTGGACGCAGGGGACCTGCAGCAAAAACTGGTACAGCGCCTTGAACTGCTCACGTCCCGGACAGGACAGCCGCTCCGCCCCCAGATCGGGATCGCCGAACAGACAGTAGATCCGCTCCGCCTGTTCGAGGCGGGCCAGCACTCTGGTCAGATCGTATCGCCGCTTCGGCAGATCGTAGAGCACGACTGTCGGCACGGCCGGCAGATGACCGTCCCACGCCTCATCTGCGACAACGAGGAGCCTTTCCAGCTGCCCCGCCGCGGCCAATCCAGCGGCCAGCTCATCGTAGCTTTCCCGCCGGAACAGAATGGTCAGCATCTCATGCCGGGCGGCCAACTGCCGCCACCGTTCCTGTTTGTCGCGGCACCCCCTCCAGTCAAAAACCTGTCTGTGCGGCACGGCGAGATCGCGAATCGTCAGCTGCGGCTTGCGATGGCCGTTCCACTCGTTGACAGACAGCTCCGCCAATACGTCAAACCGCGCTTTTGGCGTCACTTCGCTGACGACATGGGCCCAGTTGAAGCCAATGGCATCCACGCTGCCGCCATCCTTGCAGAGCGAGCATTTCAAATGGCTGTCGTCTCGGCCGATCGTGCGCATGCCGGACGTCTCCACATCCCGCACCAGCACCAGCGGCGTGGGGTTGCCCATCCCAAACGGCGCCAGCTGTTCCAACTGCTCCGCCGTGTCGAGACTGATTTCCGCGAGGTCCAAGGTGACATCCGCCTTGGTCAGCGGCACGAAGTCTTCGTCCGTCAACCACTCGGCGGCCAGCCGGTTAAGCTGTTGGCGCAGCGGTTCGAGATTCTCGATCGGCAGTGTCATGCCAGCCGCCATTGTGTGACCGCCGTAGTGGGGCAGCCACTCTTTGCACGCCGTCAGCGCTTCGTACATGTCGAAACCGGCAATGCTGCGGGCGGAACCTTTGGCCGTTCCTTTTTCCCGATCAATTCCAAGCACGATTGTCGGCCGGTAAAACATCTCCACCAGCCGGGAAGCGACGATGCCGACCACCCCGACGTTCCAGCCTTCCTTGGCGAGAACAAGCACGCGATTTTCCTCCAGGGGAAACTGCTCGCTCACCATCTGCACGGCCTCGTCGGTGATGGCTTGCACCAGTTCTTGCCGCTCACGGTTAAGGTTATCCAGAATCCGGGCACATTGCTCTGCTTCCTCAGGGTCCTGCGTCGTCAACAATTTCACGGCCGCTTCGGCCGTCTCCAGCCGCCCGCCTGCGTTGAGACGAGGTCCGAGGGCAAAGCCGACGTGGCCCGCGGTCAATTCGCTGTCCGTCAGGCCGCAAACGCGAATCAACGCCTGCAGTCCGATGTTGCGTGTATGATTGAGCCGCTGCAGCCCGATACGGGCGAGAACCCGATTTTCATCCACCAACGGGACGAGGTCGGCGATCGTGCCCAGCGCGGCGAGATCAGCCAGATGCAGCGGCGGCTCTCCCAGCAGTGCATGGGCCAGCTTGAACGCCACCCCAACGCCGGCCAGCATGTCAAACGGATACGGGCAGCCCGGCTTTTTCGGGTTGATCACGGCAAATGCCTCCGGTAACACTGCCGGAGGTTCGTGGTGATCCGTCACGATAACATCCAGACCCAGTTGGTTGGCAAATGCCACCTGCTCCACCGCGCTGATGCCGGTGTCAACGGTGACAATCAACTTGTAACCGCTTTCCTTGAGGTGGGCCAGTGCGTCTTTATGTAAACCGTACCCTTCCGTAAAGCGGTTGGGAATGTAGCAGTCAAACACTGCGCCCAATTGGCGCATGACATGAACCATCAACGACGTGGAACTGACACCGTCTGCGTCGTAGTCGCCGTAAATGCAAATCGGTTCGTTCCGCTCAATTGCCTGGCGAATCCGGTGCACGCTCTCTTCCATCCCGTCAAGCAGAAACGGGGGGTGAAACAACTCCGGCCCTGGCTCGAGAAAGGCACGCGCCCGCTGCGGCGAATCGATACCACGGATGACCAGGAGCCTGGCGATCAGCGGAGACAATCCGCATTCCCGGGCAATTTCGTCCGCCAATATCTCGTCATACGCGGCCAGTTGCCAGCGTGTTTTCGCTTTGAGCATAGGCCTTTCCTCCAATCCTCATTCATTATAGAGGAAAGGACGGGAGACTGACAACTGGCGAACACTTACGCCTGATCGTCCGGTGGCGGCTGATCATTCACCGGTGTTTCCTCGGGGCGGGGATCGTACGGGTTGACGTGCACAAACACGTCGCGTACGGCAGAGAATTGATCCATCAGTTCCCGCTTGACCTGTTTGGCGATCCGGTGGCCCGCTTCCACGGTGATGTGGGGATCGACGCCGATCTTTACGTCGACAATCTGGTAGTGGCCGTGTTCACGCGCGCGAAACGAATCAATCCGCTTCACGCCGGGCACTGCCTCGATGACTCGGCGCAGCTCTACCGTCTCCTCTTCGTGAAGCACGTGATCGAGCGTGCTGTGAATCGATTCCATCAAAATGCGGTAGGCCATCTTCAACACCAGCGCAGAGACGAAAATGCCGGCGATCGGGTCCAGGTACAAAAGCCAGGAGATCTCAAAGCGGCCGCCGAGGATTGCACCGCCAATCCCGATCAACGCGGCGAACGAGGAATAGACGTCGGAACGGTGTTCCCAGGCGTTGGCGATCAGCGACGCGCTGTTCAGCTTTTTGCCCAGATTATACTTGTAGCGAAACATCCACTCCTTGACAATCATCGAGCCGACAGCCGCCCAGGCGGCCGCCATGCCCGGCGGTTCCAACGGAGCGAACAGTGATTTGACCGACGCTGAGCCGATTTCTACGCCGACCAGCGCCAACAGAACGGAGACGATGATCGCCGCCACGGATTCCGCCTTTCCATGTCCGTACGGGTGATCTTCGTCGGGCGGACGCTCCGCGGCCCTTAGTCCAATCAGGACAGCCACCGACCCGACCACATCGGAGGCGGAATGGACTGCATCGGCAATCAGCGCCTGCGATTTGGCCAGCCAGCCGATCAGCAGCTTGACTGCGGCCAGCGCCAGGTTGCCAACAATTCCCACCCAAGCGCCAAACTGCGCCTTGGCCAAACGGTTATCCACAGCCATCGCCCCTTTCGCGGGAAGTATGGTGGAGAGAAAAAAACCGCGGGGAAGCTCCCCCGCGGTTTCGTCACTCAGCCCTCATTCGGAGCCGGAGAAAAACGCTTCTTTTTCATTTCCCGTTCTTTCAGGGCCACCCATACCTGAGCGGCAATGAAGATGGACGAATACGTCCCGCTCACCAGACCAAAAATCAGGGCCAGCGAGAAGTTGCGGATGCTTTCACTGCCCAGAGCGGCAAGCGCCAGGGCGGTGAAGAACACCGTCGCCACCGTAAAGATGGAGCGGCGCATCGTCTGCCACAGGGAGACGTTGACCAGGTGCTCCAGGTCTTCCACGGTTTTGGACTTCATCGTTCTTAGGTTTTCCCGAATCCGGTCAAAAATTACGATCGTGTCGTTGATCGAATAACCAACAATTGTCAAAATCGCCGCAATGAACGTCAAATCAACTTCCAGCCGGAACACGGAGAACAGCGCGATCGGAACCAGCACGTCGTGGATCAGACCGATGATGCAGGCGATGCCAAACAGCAGTTGGAAACGGATCGCGATGTATACGATGATCCCGACGCCAGCAATCGACACGGCAATCGCCGCCTTTCGCACCAGTTCACGGGCGATGCTCGGATCAACCGTCGCTTCCTGCTTGGTTACCTGCGGCCCGTACTTTTCCTTCAGCGCCTTTTCCAACGATTTCAGCTTTTCGGCGTCCACTGTCTGGTCAAAACGGGTCTGTGCCTGATGATCGCCATAGGGCGTCACAGGGGTGAAGACGGTATCCGGCACGTGCTGCTTGATCAGCTGTTCCACGTCGGATGGATTAAACTCCTTCCCAATGTAGATGTCGAGTCGGGTCCCCGCTTTGAAGTCGACACCCAGGTTCAAGCCCATAAACAGTGTGACGAGCAGGCCCAGGACGAGAATGATACCGGAAAAGAGGAAAAATTTCCGCCGGTTTTTGACGATGTCAAACTTGACAATATCTTCGTGTCGTTTAGAGCTCACCGATCTCACTCTCCTTTACCCCGAACCAGAACGGCTTCTTGATCATGTTGGAACGAACGAGCAGCCACAGCAGGAAGCGGGAACCAAACACGTTGGTGATGACGCTGACGATCAGCGTCATGGCCAGCACGATCGCAAACCCTTGGATGGAGCTTGTCCCGAAGTAGAACAGCACCGCTGTCGCGATCAGCGTGGTCACGTGCGCGTCGATGATCGTGATCAACGAACGGCGTTCCCCCGCACGGAATGCAGACAGGATCGTCTTTCCGGAGCGAATTTCTTCCTGAATGCGTTCGTAGGTAATAATGTTGGCGTCTACCGCCATCCCGACGGAGAGGATGAAACCGGCGATCCCCGGCAGGGTGAGCGTCGCGTCCATCCAGTCAAGCACGACGAGACAGAAGTAGGTAAACGCGACAAGTGTGATGTTGGCGATCAGACCGGGCAATCGGTACACCACCAGCATGAACACGATGATCAGCGCGGCACCCACGTAGCCGGCGTAAATCGTTTTTTGCAGCGCCAGCGTACCGAGCGACGCCCCGACCGATGTCACCTGCTTCTCGATCAGTTTTGCCGGCAGGGCACCCGAGTTGAGAATGTCAGCCAGTTCCTGCGCCGACTCCTGGGTGAAGTTGCCGAAAATCTGGGCGTTTCCGCCGGTAATCACGTTTTGAATGACCGGATTGGTTAGCATGTTGTCGTCCAGGTAAATGGCCATCGGTTTGCCCAGATTGGCCCGGGTAATGTCTTCCAGCTTTTTCGGATCGGAAATTTTCAACGTCACGACGGGACGTTTCAGATCGTCGTATCCGACGCCCGCACCGCCCGAGGCGAGGTCGCTTCCGCGCAGCAGAACGTTGCCGTTTTCGTCGCGGAACTCCAGCACAGCCGGTTTGCCGATCAACTCGCGCAGTTCGTCCTGATTGGCCTTTTCCGACGCAATCTTGACGCGGATGCGGTTGGGCAACTCGGTCTCAATCACGGGTTCCGTCACTCCCCCGATGTTGACCCGCTTTTCGACCATGCCCGCGGTCGCTTTCAACAATTCCATATCCACTTGTTGGTTTGGCTCCAGCGGCTCTACGACGTAGAGAATCTCAAAGCCGCCCTGCAGGTCCAAACCAAGCCGGATGTTGCCTGCCACCTGCTGGGTCGTCGTGGTGATGAGCGTGGCCAACATGCCCACAACGACCAAAAACAGGAGGAATCTTCCCCATTTGATCATGTAGTAATACCCCTCTTTCCTTCCAGGGTTCGGTCAGAAGACGCAAACCAATATGCCCATTATAGCGAAGTGGAAAAAAACGTGTCAATTTTTGCTGGAAAGTAACACCATGGCAACCATCCCCTTTTCTTCGCATCAGCCAACTGTTACGAATGGCAAGGGGAAAAGTTTCACTGGGATTGCTTGTACATTTGCAGCATCAACCAGTTCATGTACTTGGTCGGTTTCAGCGACAGGATGTCGTTGACCAGGCGATGCAGGGGCGGAATGTCCTTGTATGCGGCTGTGACGCACTCCCAGACGTCCTCCGCCGTGACGTTTTCGTAGCCGAGCAGGGCGAATTCCTCTGCCTTGCTTTCGCACAGGCCGGCCACCTGTGCGTACCATTCCCGTTTGCGCTGCTCGTCCATCTGCTCTCCCCCTCAAAGTAGTCATGCCGCAAGCGGCACGTCCATATTCTTATAGTACGAACTGTTCACGAAATTTGGGCGGTAAAGGAGCCTGCCATGAGACAGTCATTCTTTTACGGAACGGTCATCCTCATCATCGCGGGCGGCGTGACCAAGGTGCTCGGCTTTGCCAACCGCATCGTCCTGTCGCGATTGATCGGCGCGGAAGGGATGGGCTTGTACCAGATGGTGGTTCCCCTGCTGTACTTTCTCATCACAGTGACCACATTTGGACTGCCCGTCGCCATCGCCAAACAGGTAGCGGAAACGGAGGCGGCTCAGGACAGCCGGCAGAGCCGCCGGTTCCTGCTGCTGGCGCTGGCGGTCGCCGGGGGTATCAGCCTGATCCTGTGCGCGCTGTTGCTTGTGCTGTCCGGGCGCATCTCACAAATGCTGTTTGCCGATGCCCGGGCCGATATCGTCCTCTTGGCCGCGGTGCCGGTCATCCCGATCGCCAGCATTTCGCTGGTGCTGCGCGGCTATTTTCAAGGCAAACACAACATGACGCCGACAGCCGTCTCGCAGTTGGTGGAGCAAGTGGTCCGCATGGGGACAGTGGTCGTTATGACGCTCGCCTTCCTGCCGTTTGGTATTCAATACGCCACCGCAGGCGCCGTCGGCAGCATCGTGTTCGGCGAAGCGGCCGGCCTCATGTACATTCTCTGGCAGTACCGGCGTTCCAGCCGCAACACGGCGGCCCGCATCTGGGAACAGCCGCTGCTGACTGTTTTTTCTCAGAGCCGCGAAAGCCTGCGCCAGTTGTTCAGCGTATCGCTGCCCGTCACCCTGAGCAGGATCGTCGGCTCGATCGCCTATGTGCTGGAGCCAATGATCGTGCCGTTTGCCCTGGTGATGTCCGGACTCTCGACGACGGTGGCGACCAGCCAGTACGGTCAATTCGCCGGGATGGCCGTCCCTTTGCTCTTGTTTCCCACGTTTTTAACCTATTCCTTGTCCGTTTCGCTCGTTCCTGCCGTGGCGGAAGCGTCCTATCAAAAAAATGCCCCACTCGTGCATCGGCGCATCTATCAGGCGATGCGGATTACACTCGTCATCGGAGCACCGTGTACCGTCCTGCTGTACATTTTTGCCGAACCGCTCTGCGGGCTGCTTTACAAAAACCCGGACGTGGGACTGCTGTTGAAGGAGATGGCGCCGTTTTCCGTCTTCCTCTTTTTTCAGGCGCCGCTGGCGGCTGCGCTGCAAGGGCTTGATTACGCACAGGTGGTGTTTCGCAACACGCTGATCGGCGCCGTTGTCAAGACGGTTGCGATGTTTGTCTTCACGATTCAGCCCCCGTTCGGCATTCACGGAGCGGTGATCGCGCTTAACATCAACATCACGTTGGTCACGCTCCTGCACCTCGCCAGCCTGGTCAAGGTGATCGGTTTTACCGTGAACGTGCTGGAGCTGTGCAAGATCGGCGCGGCGATGGTGGCGATGGGATACGCCGGTTCGTACATGGCTGCTCACTGGTTTGCCGACACCGCGACGGTCATCTTGCCGCTGCTCGTCTGCTCTGCCGCCAGCACGCTTTTGTACATGGTGCTGCTCGTGGCGATGCGGATTCTCGGCAAACAGGACGTCCAGCGCATTCCCTGGATCGGCGAGCAATTGGCCATCTTTTTCCCGCGGCGCTGATTGCCACGGCGCTGACGCCTTGGTACGTCAACGCTGCCGTTTGTCCTTGGTGTCCAGATAGATGATCCCGCGCTCGTCAATGCTGCAGAACGAGACATCGCGGATGTCCTTGATGCCGTACTTGCGGATTTCCCGTTTCAGCCACAGCTTGTTCTGGCCGATTTTTCGCAGCGCCTCCTCCCGCACCTGTCCGTCCAGGATCAGCGGGATCGGCAGGCCCGAAAACGTCACCTCACCCAGCGGCTTTGGGTCCGGCAGATTCAGGTCTTCCCGGGTCAGCGGCTGCTTCGACTGTTTGAGAAAGACGCTCATCTGCCCGGTCGGTTCCATGACGGCAAATTCCACGTCCGCCAGGTTCTTGATGTTCTTCTGCCTCAGGTGAACCATCAGGTCGTCAAAAGAGAGCCGGTTGCGCCGCATCGCCTCTTCACGAATCTGGCCATTTTCTATGATCAAGTCGGCCGAACCGCCAACCACGTCGCGAAACTTCTTGTTTTTCATCGACAGATACGCCATGCCGATTTCCAGCAGTCCGATCAGCAGCATCGGGACGTAGAACAGGAACGCCTGCTTGTCGATCTCTTCAATCGCCAATACTGCCATCTCTGCCAACATGATGGAGATGACGATGTCAAATACGGACAGTTTCCCCAATTCCCGCTTGCCCATGAGGCGCAGCAGAACCAAAAGGAAGAAGTAGGAAAACAGTGTGCGCATCAGCGCGATTGTCAGATCTTCCATTTCCGTCGGCCTCCCCACGCAGAGTTTGTGGTTAGTCTCCGCGAGAGGCCGTACGTGTATAAGCGCCAATTTTGACTAAACGCACCCCGGCTGTGCTACAGCCACTTTCGCTTGCGGAAAATGTGCAGCATGGCAAAGGTCATGCCGATCATGACGACGAGGGCGATGATCAACATGTACGGCTCCGCCCCCGGGCCCAGCCAACTGAACGTGTTCATTCCAAACAGGCCGGTGATGAACGTCAGCGGCAGAATGATCGTGGAGATAATCGTCAGCACGCGCATCGTCTCGGTAGTCTTGGCGCTGATGATCGTGTAGTACGTGTCCAGCGCGCCGTTGACCAGGTCGCGGAACGTCTCCGTGGAGTCGGCAATCCGCTCCAGGTGATCCGTCAGGTCGCTGTAGAACGGAACGTTTTCCTCGGATATGTCAAACGAATAGCGTCCATTGACATTGGCGAAAATCCGCTTTTGTGGCAATATCACGCGACGAATCAAAATAATCGTTCGCTTCAGCGCCAGAAACTCTTCCGTGATCTCCTCCATCCTGTGCTCGAAGATCTCGTCTTCCAGCTCGTCGATCCGCACGCTGATCCTGTCCATGATCGGGAAGTACTCGTCGGTGATGCCGTCCACGATCGCGTACAGCAGGTAGTCGGGGCCGCGGTTCAGATAGGAGATGTTCCGGTGGCACATGGCCGCGATTCGGCCGATCGTGTTCATCGGCGATTTGTGAATCGTCACGATGTAGTTGGGACCGAGAAAAACGTTCAGTTCCACCGTGGTGATTTCGTCGTCGCTCTCTTCGTTGTAGCGCAGCGCATGAAACACGAAAAAGTAGTAGTCGTCGTACTTGTCTACCTTGGCACGCGGGCTGACGTGCAGACAGTCTTCAATCGCCAGCGGGTGGAAATCAAAGATCTTGGCAATGTACTGAAGTTCATTGTTCCCCACATCGTACAGGTCAATCCAAAGCAAATCTTCCGGTGACTTCAGCCATTCGTCCTTTTTGCTCAGGTCGACATCGTGGTACATCTTCTGCTCCGAGTGGTTGTAAAAGTAAGTCTTGATCACGCATTCCTCACCCCCCGTCTGGTTCCTCATCCATCATACGAAAATTCCTTCCGATGTTCAACGCGAAGATGAATACGCCGCCCAAGCCCCTCATATAGATGGTACAAACTGACCAGTGAGGAGGGTTATCCGTGCGGAGTGCTACCACCTCGGTATTTACAGGTCTCTTATACACGCTCGGTCTGGTGCTGACGGGCGCTCTCCTGGCCGCCCTGCTGCTGTCCTTTACCAACATACGCGAAAGCACCCTGCCGTATTTCACCTACACCATCAACGCGCTGGGCCTCTTGTTGGGCGGCTATGTGACAGGACGGCGCTGCGGAGGAAAAGGCTGGTACTACGGCGGGCTGACCGGTCTGTCTTACTTCCTGCTCGTGCTGTTGATCGGGTTTTTGGGCTTTGATGCGACCATGCAGTGGAGCACCCTGTTGTACCTGCTGGGCGCGTTTGTGACAGCGGCTGTCGGCGGCATATTCGGCGTCAACTCCGTTTCCAAGCGGTACTAAGCAATTTACGGAAGGGTTTTACGTGACCGAAGCCGCGGGCATCACCCGGTCTTTCCCCCGCATGCGACAGGCAGCCAACGTAAAAAACATCCGGCACCATTGAGGTAGCCGGATGTTTTCGCGTGGATGAAAACTTATTTTGACTCTTCCTTCGATTCCGCAGCCGGTTCGCTGGCGGAGACTACGTTGTTAACGGCACCGCGGTCAAACGTAACGTGGACGTTGTGGGCAATTCGCAGCGTGACGGTATCGTCCGTCAAATCCTGAATCGTGCCGTGGATACCGCCGATGGTTACGACTTTATCACCCTTTTTCAGCGAAGCCAGCATGGCGTTGCGCTGTTTCTGCCGCTTCTGCTGCGGGCGGATCAGCAGAAAATAGAAGATCACAAACATGATGATGATGGGCAAAAAGCCTTGCAGTTGTTGCATGATTGTCCTCCTTTTTTCTTAGAAAGATCTATCTTCACTCAATCCGTATTGAGCGAAAAACTGATCGCGAAAATCGCGCAGCCGGTCTTCGGCAATCGCCTGACGCACCTGTTCCATCAGCTTTACCAGAAAATACAGGTTGTGATACGTGGTGAGCCGGACGCCGAAGATTTCGTCTGCCTTGATCAGATGACGGATGTAAGCGCGCGTGTAGTTTTTGCAGGTGTAGCAGTCGCAGTTCGGGTCCAGCGGGGTGAAGTCGCGGGCGTACTTCGCGTTGCGGATCACCAGCCTCCCCTGGCTTGTCATGCATGTCCCGTTGCGGGCAATGCGGGTGGGCAGCACACAGTCAAACATGTCGATGCCGCGAATCGCTCCCTCAATCAGCGCGTCCGGTGAACCTACGCCCATCAGGTAGCGCGGCTTGTTGGACGGCAGCAGCGGCACCGTATGCTCCAGCACCTCGTACATTAATGAAAACGGTTCACCGACACTCAATCCCCCAACCGCGTACCCGGGGAAATCGAGCGAGACAAGGTCGCGGGCGCTCTGCTCGCGCAAATCCTTGTACATGCCTCCCTGCACGATGCCAAACAGCGCCTGGTCATTCGGCCGGGTGTGGGCTTTCAGACAGCGCTCCGCCCAGCGCGTGGTCCGCTCCATCGACTGCTTCACGTAATCGTATTCAGCCGGGTACGGCGCGCACTCGTCAAACGCCATGAAGATGTCGGCGCCGAGCGCATTTTGTATCTGCGTCGCTTCTTCCGGTCCGATAAACAGCTTTTCTCCGTTCAGATGGGAGCGAAAGAAAACGCCTTCTTCCGTAATCTTGCGCAAATTGCTCAGGCTAAACACCTGAAATCCGCCGGAATCGGTCAAAATCGCCCGATCCCAGTTCATGAAACCGTGCAAACCGCCTGCCTCCCGGACAATTTCATGACCGGGCCGAAGAAACAGGTGATAGGTGTTGCTCAGGATGATGCCGGCACCGATCTCCTTCAGTTCCTCCGGACTCATCGCCTTGACGGTCGCTTGCGTTCCCACCGGCATGAACACAGGGGTGTCAATCGTCCCGTGCGGCGTATGCAGCTTGCCGAGCCGTGCCCCTGTCTGCTTGCAGGTTTTGATCAATTCGTAGCGTACAGCCAATCTGTGTGCACTCCTCAAACTCTGGATGTAATTCTCACCTATTATATAGAAACTGGCAGCTTTTCACAAGGAAAAACCGGGGGACAAGCCCCGGCATTACAAAATCAGCATGGCATCTCCGAAACTGAAAAAGCGGTATTCCTCGGCAATCGCAGTCCGATATGCCCGCAGCACGTTTTCCCTGCCGGCCAGCGCGCTGACCAGCATGACCAGCGTTGACTTGGGCAGGTGGAAGTTGGTCAACAGGCCGTCGATAATCCGGAACTCGTAACCCGGATAGATGAAGATGTCCGTCCAGCCCGATCCGGCCGCCAGCCTACCGTCATGCATGCCGCCCACCGTCTCCAGCGTCCGGCAGGCGGTGGTGCCGACCGCAATCACACGCCTGCCTTCCGCCTTGGCCCGGTTGACCGTCTCGGCGGTCTCCGGCGGAATCTCGTAATACTCGGCGTGCATCACATGCTCTTCCACGACATCAGCGGTGACCGGGCGGAACGTGCCCAATCCGACGTGCAGCGTGACATACGCAATCTCGACGCCCTTTTCCGCGATCTGCCGCAGGTACTCCTCGGTAAAATGAAGGCCTGCCGTCGGTGCGGCCGCCGACCCCCGTTCACGGGCATACACGGTCTGGTAGCGCTCCTGGTCTTCCAGCTGCTCGTGGATGTACGGCGGCAGCGGCATGGTGCCGAGTTGGTCCAGTATCTCGTAAAAAATCCCGTCGTAGTGAAAACGGACAATGCGCCCGCCGGTCTCCGTCACTTCTTCGCAGACACAGCGCAGCAGTCCATCGCCAAAGACCACTTCCGTCCCCGGCTTTACCCGCTTGCCCGGCTTGACCAGCGTCTCCCAGCGGTCGCCGCCAAGCGACTTGAGCAGGAGCACTTCTATTTTCGCTCCCGTTCCGCTCTTTTCGCCGATCAGGCGCGCGGGCAGCACGCGGCTGTCATTTAGCACCAGCACGTCGCCCGGCCGCAGGTACTCCACCAAATCCGTAAAGCGGCGGTGTGTCAGCTCCCCTGTCCGCTTGTCGAGGACAAGCAGTCGCGACGCCGTGCGATCCTTCAGGGGATGCTGTGCAATCAGCCGCTCTGGCAGTTCAAAATCAAAAAGTTGTACGTCCACAATTCCGACTCCTCATCTGCAGTCCAACGAGCCGTGACGGGATCACGGCTCAATTGTCACATCCTGGTAGTAGTGTTGCAAGATTTGTTTATAGTCATACCCGTTTTCCGCCATCGCTTTCGCCCCGTATTGAGATACGCCGAGGCCGTGGCCAAAGCCGTAGCCGCGGAACAGGAACATCGGCTGCTTGCTGAGCGTGCGCCAATCGCCATCACCGCTGTAAATCAGGAACTGGTCGCTGTAGCCGTTGGCCGAGGGCGACTCCCAACCGTCAGCCCCGATCACCGCTACACCGCCGCCACGCGTGTACTCGCGCCGTTTGCCGTCCGCGCCCAACACCGTAAACGTCCCCATTTCCTCCACGTCAAACTTGGTGCTGCGCAAACTGCCGCCGCCCTGTGTGAAGATGGAGCGGTGCGCGTCCGGCGACGACACCTTGAGCGTCACGCCGTTCGCCTCCATTTCCAGCACACGGCCCGACGGCCCCCGTTCGGTGACGACAAGCGACTCCACTGTTTCGCCGACCCGCTGCGCTTTGTTGCGGTCCTGACTGGCGTTGACCATCGCCGCCACTTCTTGCCCTGTAAACGGTCCGCGCGTCCAAGCGTAGGCATTTTCTTCCGCTTCCTCCCGGATGATCGTCACCTGCGTCCCTGCGGGCAGCGTGGTGAGCACGCGGTGGTAAGTGGTGCTGGGACCGGACCGCAGGTTGGTCCCCTCCGTCGCGATCACGGCCTGCTTCAATCCCACAGGATTGACGCCCCCGTTCAGCCGGATGAGGTCGCTGCGCACATATCCCAGGGTGCCGTCCGTCAGCGCCACGTAGTACCAGCGGTTGGCCGTTTCCAGCGGTCCGCGGTCTTCACTGGGCACGGGACGAAGGTAGGGAACAGGATTGCCCCACGCTTCCGTGCCGTCGGCGGTCATGCCGCCTGCGTTGGAATAGTACAGGGATTCAACCAGTTTTCCTCTGTACCTGATTACTTCGCCTGCCGTCTCGTCGACGGCCTGGCGGATGTCGGCAGACTCGCGCCCGTACCCGTAGTACGCCTGCTCGTACACAGTGTCAGATACGTTGGCCACGCCGTATTTGTTCCCTTGGCTGATCGCCCTCGTACGGGCCAGGACAGCCTGCGTCTTGAGCGCTTCCAGCGGCCAGCCCGCAGCCATTTCTGATCCGACCACGCCGTACAAGTACTGCTCCAGCGGCAGTTCATTCACGACCGTCAGATGCCCGTTGTACTCGGACAGCTCGATTTTTCCCCGATACTTGCGCTGGTCCCGCTCCTCCACGCCGATCAGCGGCAGGGCACCTCCCTTTTTCGGCTCCACGATCAGCCTGGCTTGCGGCGAGAACGCGTATTTCCATATGGTCTCGGAACCGTACACGTCCTTTTTCAGCACCGCATACGCACGGCTCGCCGCTGCCCGGTAGGAATAGCCGGGTCTGGCCGCCGCCGCTTTTTGCGCCAGGCTCTGGACAGAGTCTTGGCTCACTTCGTCTCCGATCCACACGGCGTATTCCAGCTTGCCATTGTCCGCCACCAGCACCGGGTACGCCGGAAGACCTGCGCCAGCCAGCGCCTGCTGTGCATCCAACGCCTGCTGCCAACTGCCGAAGCGGCCCGCTTCCAGTCTCATCGGTCCTTTGACCGCCGGCTGCTGCCCGGTTGCCTGAGCGACTGTTTGGGCCTGGGCTGCCGCCGCCTGATACGTGTCATACGTGCCGCTGACCACCTGGTACAGCGTCTGTCCGCCCCGCTGGACCGCCTGAATGGAAGCGTCCCACTTGCGCTGGCTGAGCTGCTGCGCCACTTGCTGAGCCCGGTTGAGGTCACTCGTTTCCGTCACCAGCAGGTGATATTCGTCGGTGCGAAAACGCGCCGCATTTCCCCCCAAGGCAGGCAGTTTTACCGCTCCCTCGCTGCCACTGAGCGTTACCTCCAATCCAGTGCCGCTGGTCAGCGTCACTGCCGGCACCACTCCGCGGTATCCTTGTCCAGTATCAATAAACAGCGCGACCCTGATGTTGGAGTCGGCTGCTTCCACGGGAACCTGTCCCGTCAGAAGCGTCGCCGACAGCAGGCCGGCCGTAAGGATTTTCCCCATCCAACGCTTGCACATGCCGCTCGTCCTTCCTCTCCGATGTTTTGTTGCGCGTCGAAAAATGGCATCAACTCCCATGTTTTTCGACAAAATCGCGATTTTTCCTGCCCCGTTTGCGAATTTGGAACCGGGGAGATTTCTGCTGGAGACAAAAAGAAGCCGACGTCGGCAAGAAGGACGTATGTAAACAGCTACTTTTTGTAAAATGAATGTGAACCTAAAAGAAACCCCTGCACAATCCCGCTGCACTCATGGATTTCCATATGAGCGCCTAACAGCTGGTAATACGAGATGCTTTTCGTTAGACTTTCCAACCCCTCGTCGATCTGTTTACCAACCAACTCGTGCATGCCTTTTAGCTTATAATACAGCGCCACATGCTCCAGTTTTTTGGGGGTATTTAGGACCTTCGGCATGAATTGGCTTTCCTGTTTCACCAGTTCGTTTACCCCGTCATTGTCTCCGGTCTGCAAATACACTTCCATAAGATCTACCGCAATAGCAATACGACCTTCGTGAGCAGAGTCAGCGAGACACGCTTTCAGTTCTGCAATTGCCTTGTCGAATTCCGAATTTTTGACGTAAAGCTGGGCGCGCAGATATCTGGCGCGGTTGGCTTGCGAATAGGGATGTTTTTCGTACCTCTTCAGGTAAAGCTCGGCGAGAATGCAATCGCCCACATTTATGTACGCGTTTGTAATGGCTAAAAGCGCTGATGATTGCAATTCGTTTACCGAACTGTCTTTTTCAACCGCTTCCTTGCACAGGCTGATGCACTCGTCAAAGTATTTTAGCGCGTAAGCCTGCAAGCCCAATCGATAGTAAGCTTCAATGCGATCCGCGGGCTGCAAGTATTCCATATACACCAAAAGCTCCTTCCCTCTGCGATACGACTCCTCCATCCTGTAAAAGTCGTAACGTTCAATCAGGTAGCGTTCAAAAAGAGCCTTTGCCAAGTAAAACGGGATGCCGCGCTTTTTTGTATGGGCGATCATCACGTCGTAAAGCGTCAGTTTAATTTCCTCTGCGTCTGAAGCATTCGCCGCCTGAAGCAAGTGATCGAGCGCGAGGAATTCGTTCATTTTTGGGGCTTCCAGTAGCTTGTTAGCCGCTTTGCGGACGAGGTATCTGTCCGAGCAGGCGATGGCTTCCTTCAACAACCGCTTGATGATGTCAGCTCGTTCTGAGATGTCCAGGTAAAAAGAGATTAGACTCTCATGCGGAATATGCAATACTGAAGAAATTTTCTGACACTTGGAAAATTCCGGACGCTTAATCGCTCCCGACTCAATGCGAGACAGCACGCTTTTGTTAATGCCGGTTTTCTCAGCTAATTCGCTTAATGTCATCTTCTTTTTAGATCGATGTTCCTTTACCATCTCAGCAAACGACATTGGTACGCCCCCCAACAGCAATTCACTATTATCTGTAAACGCTGTTAACAGCGTACCATACACAATCATTTTCTGTATATATTTTGTTAATTTACGCCGAATTTTTAATGCTATATCAAACAAAGAGCCTGCTCTTCAATTGAAGGGCAGGCTCCGTCTTTCATGGCTATTTGAACAGGCGGAACAAGTATCCGGCCAACGACAGCAGAATACTGATCACAATGCAGGTGACGATCGGAAAGTAAAACTTGACGTTTTCCTTTTCCACCACGATGTCTCCGGGCAGGCGCCCGAGCGGCAGAAAGCGGCCGCCCACCTGCCACAACAGACCGATTGCGATCAGCACGGCTCCTCCAATAATCAGCAGTTTGGCTACCGGATTCACGCTTTCATCTCCCGACCAAAGTGTTGATAGGCCAACGGCGTCACCACACGGCCGCGGGGGGTCCGCTGCATGAAGCCGATTTGCAGCAGGTACGGCTCGCAGACGTCCTCAATCGTCTGCCCTTCCTCTCCGATGGTAGCGGCGATTGTGTCCAAGCCGACCGGCCCCCCGTCAAACCGGTCGATGATCGCCAGCAACAGTTTGTGGTCAATGTGGTCCAGCCCGCAGGCATCCACCTGCAAGCGCTCCAGCGCTTCCCGGGCTATCTCCGCGGTAATCACGCCCTCACCCTGCACCTGGGCGAAATCGCGGACCCGTTTTAACAGCCGGTTGGCTACGCGGGGCGTTCCGCGCGAGCGTTTGGCAATCTCTTCGGCGCCGCCCTCGGTGATGCCGATCTGCAAAATGTCGGCGGCCCGCGTAACAATAAACGTCAGTTCGGGAACGGTGTAGAACTCCAGCCGGTTGACCACGCCGAAGCGGTCCCGCAGCGGAGACGACAGCATCCCCGCCCGGGTGGTGGCCCCGACCAGCGTGAACGGCGGCAGATCCAACCGGACGCTGCGTGCGCTCGGCCCTTTGCCGATAACGATGTCCAGGGCAAAGTCCTCCATCGCCGGGTACAGCACTTCTTCCACGCTGCGGTTGAGCCGATGGATCTCGTCGATGAAGAGCACATCGCCCTCCTGCAGATTGGTGAGCAGCGCGGCCAGATCGCCGGGCCGTTCGATCGCCGGACCGGAGGTGGTGCGGATGTTTACCCCCAGCTCGTTGGCGATGATTTGCGACAAGGTGGTTTTGCCGAGGCCGGGGGGACCGTACAGCAGGACGTGGTCCAGCGCTTCCTTGCGCATTTTGGCCGCCTCGATGAACACCTTCAGATTATCCTTTACCTGCTGCTGTCCGATGTATTCATTCAGATAGCGGGGACGCAGGCTCAGTTCCGCCGCATCCTCCTCCACATGCATCTGCGTCGTAATGATGCGATGATCCAACTCCTCACCCCCTCATTAACAGCGCAAGCCCCTGCTTGATCAACTGCTCAACCGGCGCGCCACCCTTGGCCGCTTCGGACAGGGCGCCGCGAATCGACTGCAGCTCGGCGTCGGAATAGCCCAACGCCGTCAACGCCTCCTGCGCCTCCTGAAGCGCGGACGCCGCCTTTTCGCCCGCCGCCAGTTCCGTCGCGGCAACAGCCATGACCGCCGACGGCGTGTAGCCGGTCAGCTTGTCTTTCAAGTCAAGGATCATCCGCTGCGCGGTCTTTTTCCCGATTCCGGGGAACTTCGTCAGATAGGAGACATTCTCCTGTTGAACAGCCATCACGATCTGTTCCGGCGTCGCGGCGGCCAGGATGGACAGCGCTCCTTTGGGGCCGATGCCGTTGACGTCCAGCAGCTTGCGGTACAAGTCGCGCTCCTCCCGCGTGGCAAACCCGTAGAGCAGGATCGCGTCTTCCCTGACGTGGTGATGGGTGTACAGCCTGGTTTTCGTCCCTTCGTACCGGACGAACTGGTACGGATTGGGACAAAAGAGGCGATAGCCGATGCCGCCGGCTTCGATGACGATGTACTCGGCATCCAGGTAAGCCAGCGTGCCTTCCACAAAATCAATCATCGTTGTGCTCCTTCCGAAAGGGAAATAAAGGCGCGGAACTGCGCGTGGGTGATGGCGATGCCCAGTGCGTCGGCGACGTCATCCGGCTTGGGCGTCTCCTTCAACCGGAGCAGCATTCGCGTCATCTCCTGAATCTGCCTTTTTTCTGCTCCGCCATAGCCGGTAACCGCCTGCTTCACCTGCATGGGCGTGTATTCGTAGACGGGAATGCCGGCCATCTCGGCGGCCAGCAGGATGACTCCCCTCGCTTGCCCGACCGTAAAAGCGGTCGTGACGTTTTTGTTGAAAAACAGCTTCTCAACGGCCATCTCATCCGGCCGGTATGTATCAAGCAGGCTCTGCATCGCTTCAAAGATCTGTTTCAGCCTTAGCGGCACCGGCAGGCCCGCCTCCGTCTGAATGCTGCCGTACTGTACAGGGCGCAGTTTACTGCCCTGTTTTTCCAAGATGCCAAACCCGACGATGGCAAAGCCGGGGTCGATACCGATGATGCGCATGGGCCCACTCTCCGCGTTCAAGTTTCTGTTCCTACTGTACCACAAAGCGGAGAAAAAGCGAACGTGCATTTCCATCGGCAAAAGAAAAAGCCCGACCCTTTCACAGGATCGGACTGCATACGGCGTCACCTAGTGCTTGTTCAATCCCAGTGCATCCGCTTCGTCGTGCAGCATGTGCGCGTATTCGTCCACGCTTTCACGCATCTGTTCGCGGATCTGGTTGATCCGGCGATAGTCGAGCTTGTTGTGCCCCTGGTTCAATTGAACATACAAACGCTGGTGAAACTGGTCTTTGTAGCTTCCTCGAGGCATCGAAGACATGCTGGCAAGACCCCTCCTTAAAGCGCCGTATGAGAACAGTTTGGCGTGAGCATCAGCATGATATGATGGCAAGATTTGCTTCGCAAGCGGGATACGCCCGGCAGCGCACACTATTACGCGGAGGTGTCCTGATGTGCGTAATGTCCTGATCGTCACATTATTCCTCTGCTCTGCGCTGCTGTGGCAGCCCCTCCAGACCGCAGCGACCGCACCCCCGTCCGAACTGCTGATTGTCGTCAGCGTCGGACCGAATGCCGACTTTTTGTCCACGCTGTCCATCCGTCAAAAAAACGGGCTGGCTCAAATCATCCTGCGCAGCCCGATCGGCCCTGCCAGCCCCCCTCCCGAACCCGTCAGGGCAACGGTCTCCATCGGCTCCCGCACGTTTTTGTACGGGTATGACGGCCGCCTGTACGACCAAAACCAGCATGCTGCCGTGCACTTGCCCAACGATGCGGCTGCTGAGCTGGATCGGTACGTGAACCGGCTGGAACAGGTCCACTTCGGCAAACCGCTTGACTGGAGCGAAGTGCGCCGCATGTTCAAACGAATGGGGTACGCCACCGTCATCGACTTGGAGACGGGAAAACAGTTTCGCGTGCAGCGGCGGGCGGGCAGCCGTCACGCCGACGTGCAGCCGCTCACCAAAGAGGACACCCGGATCATGAAAGAGATCTACCAGGGCAAATGGAGCTGGAAGCGTCGGGCGATCCTGGTGAAGGTGAACGGCACGTACCTCGCCGCCTCGATGCACGGCATGCCGCACGGGGCAGGCGCGATCCGCGGCAACCAGTTCCCCGGTCATTTCTGCATCCACTTTACGGGCAGTTCCACGCACCGGCGCAAGGAGCCGGACCCCAGTCACAGCCTGATGATATTGAAGGCGTCGGGAAAACTGCCGGAAACGGTGATGGCCGCCTCGCCGTACCAACTCGTGGACTACTTTCTCACTTCCTTGCACGAACACGATTTGCAGACACTGCGCATGACCACGGACGGCTTTGCGCTGCCCCCTTTTCTACAGGGGATTGACAATGTCAAACGGACTGAGGAGATCCAGACCGGCGATACCGCCGACATCCTCGCCGTGGAGATTCCGGTGCGCCTCGAATACGTCAACAGCGAGGGCGAGAAAAAGCAGGGGCGCTGGGTGTTTCACTTGTGCCGAACCGCCCCCTGGACCCCGTGGAAAATCACGGATATTTGTGACGACGAGTAAAGGCTGCCCGCAACGGGTCAGCCTCCCATCTCAACTTTCTTCTTCGTCTGTCTGAAACTCACTGTACGTGGACAGCACGCTGTTGTACTCCGCCAGATCGCGGACACGGATGCCCCGTTTCAACGATTCCAGCTTATCCTTGGTCAGTTTTGTTTCCATTTTTGCGGTGTCGATCCGGTAAAACGTCTGCACCACCTGCTGCTCCGCCGGCAGGCCATTGAACAACGTCAGCACGCCATCGGGCGACAAGCCGAAGTATCCGTTTGCCTTGCACGACGGAGCCAGATCGTTCTCCCGCTTGTACAGGATCAGCTTGGCAGGATCGGACGCGATAATCTCCCACCCGCTGTACGCCACCAGGGCTTGGGCCAGTTGCTCGTGCGGAACCTGTTTGATTTCTTCATCCTTTACGCCGCACAGGTAGGTGCGAGCCAGCACCAGCTGGTACGACTTGTTCACGGTCTCCTGTGATCCGCCTGTCTCCACAGCCAGCCAGGATAGTCCGCTCCCGTTTTGGTCCCGGATCAATTCTCCTGCCGCAATGCCGCCGGCCAAACCAACGGCAAACACGGCTGTCCACGACATGAAAAACAACCAATGCCGCCTCATGATACCCATGTACTCCTTTGTACCTGTTTCCAACTAGCATTGCCAATTTTCTAATAGGAAATACCCGGGAATCGCCAAAATTCTTATCTTTGCGACAACTACCCGTGGAAAATATACCCAATCCCCTACAGACGTGATACACTATGATTGCACGTAATCTATCTTTCACGGGAGGAATGCAATCCTATGAAAAAGGCACGCGTACACAGGCTGGCCAGCTGTCTCCTGTCTGCTTCCCTGGTTGTGGCGGCGCTTTCGTTCCCGCTCGTACCGGCAAGCGCCAACGGGGACTCCACACTGAAACTGCGCCTCTTGGAGACGACCGACCTCCATACGCACATCGTCAACTACGATTACTATCAAGACAAGGAAACGGACGAATTCGGCCTGGCCAAGACTGCTTCGCTGATCAAAAAAGCCCGCGAAGAAGTGAAAAACTCAATGCTGTTTGACAACGGCGACCTGATCCAGGGCAATCCGCTGGGCGATTACGTGGCAAGGGTAAAACCGCTCAAGGACGGCGAGATTCATCCCGTTTACAAAGCGATGAACCTGTTGAACTACGATGCCGGCAACATCGGCAACCACGAGTTCAACTTCGGCCTGGAGCATCTGGATCGCAGCCTCAAGGGGGCGAAATTCCCCTACGTCAACGCCAACGTGTACGTGGACGACAAAGACAACAACCCGGACAACGACAAGAACAAGTTCACGCCTTATCTGATCCTGGAGCGCACGTTCAAGGATGAGCGCGGCAAGGACGTCAAGCTGAAAGTGGGTGTGATCGGCTTTGTTCCGCCGCAGATCATGGTGTGGGACAAGTCCAACCTGGAAGGCAAGGTGATCGCCAAGGACATCGTGGAGACGGCGAAAAAATACGTGCCGGAAATGAAGAAAAAGGGAGCCGACATCATTGTCGCCATTCCCCACTCCGGACTTGGCCCCGTCGAAGCGGGCACCACTCTGGAGAACGCCAGCTATCAACTGACCAAAGTGGACGGCATCGACGCCATCTTGTTTGGCCACTCCCACTCTGTCTTCCCGGGCCCCGGCTATGAGAACATCCCGGGCATCGACGCAAAAAAAGGGCTGATCAACGGCAAGCCGGCCGTCATGCCGGGCTACTGGGGCAACCATCTGGGCGTGGTCGACCTGACGCTGAAACAGGAAAACGGCAAATGGAAGGTCGTCGAAGCGGAATCCCGGGCGATCCCGATCTACGATACTGCGAACAAAAAAGCTCTGGCTGACGTGGACACCTCCATCGTCAATGCCGTGAAGGAGGATCACGACAAAACCGTCGAGTGGGTGCGTTCTGCAGTAGGCACAACCACCTCGCCAATCCACAGCTATTTTGCGCTGGTCCAGGACGATCCGTCCATCCAAATCGTCACCAACGCTCAAAAGTGGTACGTGGAGAAAAACATCAAGGGCACGGAATATGAGGGCATTCCGGTGCTGTCTGCAGGCGCTCCGTTCAAGGCGGGCGGCCGCAACGGGGCAAGCTACTACACCAACATTCCGGCCGGCACCATCGCGATCAAGAACGTGTCCGATCTGTACATTTACCCCAACACGTTGAAAGCGGTGCTGGTGAACGGCGCGCAATTGAAAGAGTGGCTGGAACGCTCCGCCGGCCAGTTCAATCAGATCGACGTGAACAAGACGGAGGAGCAGCCGCTGATCAACGAAGCCTTCCCGACTTACAACTTTGACGTCATCGACGGGGTCACTTACCAGATCGACGTCACCCAGCCGTCCAGGTACGACAGGGAGGGTAAGTTGGTCAACCCGAACGCGAACCGGATCAAGAACCTCTCGTACAACGGCAAACCGGTCAAGGCGGAGGACAAGTTCATCGTCGTGACCAACAACTACCGGGCCAGCGGCGGCGGCAACTTCCCGGGTCTGGACGGCAGCAACATCGTCATCGACTCGCCGGACGAAAACCGCCAGGTCGTGATCGATTACATCCTCAGCCAAAAGACAATCAACCCGGCTGCCGACAACAACTGGTCGTTCGCTCCGATCACCAAGAAGGTAAACGTGACCTTCACCACGTCCCCGGACGCCAAACCGTATGCCGAACAGATGCCGCATCTCAAGTACCTGACTACGCTGGAAAACGGCTTTGTCAAATACAGCATCGACCTGTCCAAGGCAGCCTCCAAGTAACGCGAAAAAAGCTGATGGCATCCGTGCCGTCAGCTTTTTTCTTTTACCCGACAAATAGATAGGACCCCCAGGGAGAGCGCTGAAAAATCGCCGGGCCCGCTTCCAGAAACATTCGGCGCGACCGGCGCAGCCGCGCTTCCATCTGTACGAGCTGCAGCACACCGCGCATGGTGTAACCCGGCCGGTTGGCGTACACGCCCGTCACTTCGCGCAGGAAATTGTCCGGGTAGCGCAGAAGCTGGTGGATCATCCAGACTTGGGTGTCGCTGAGCACATTTACCCGGCTGTACGCCTCAATCGCTTCCACAAACGATTCGACGCGGTACCCCTGCATCAGCAGCATGCGCCCCATGAGCTGGACCAGATCGCTGAGCTGCATGTCGTGGCTCACGGTGTCCAGGTCGATCAAATAGCATCTTCCTTGCGGCGTGATCAGAAAATTGTGGCTGGCCACGTCCCGGTGGGCGAGCGTACCCTGTTTGACCACGGCAAACAGCTCCGACGCCAGCGGCAGTTTGTACGCCGTCTGCAAAATCTCGCGGCTGTCACGGATGACTTCATCCGCCATCTCCAGGATGATCTGTTCCAGCCGGTTTTGCGGGCCATGCTGTTCCACGTGCCAGATGATCCGCTCGAAATGCTCCAATCGGCTTTCCCATTTGTCCAGCAAAGCCGGTTTGCCTTCAAATGCATATGGATAAGGGACGGGGAAGCCGCTGGCCGCCTGGTGAAATCTGGCCAGCGTCGCGGCCGATTTTTTTACGTCGGATAGCGAGGTGTTGTCGGCTTCCCGGCCATCGATCATTTTCATCACGGTGTAGTAACGGTTCTGAAACGGAAAGATTTTCTCTCCGCGCTCATCGGAGACGTACTGAACCGTTTGGTAAAATCCTTTCTCTTGCAGGGTATCGGAGAGTCGGGTCACCCACTCCGCCTTCTCCCGATCTTTGTAGCCCTTGATGATCCAATGGCCCCGATCCGTCTTGAGAAGATGAACATTGCGTCGGGGCTTTATCCCATAGATGCGGCAGCGGAACGCTTTTTCAAGAGAAAGAACAAAGGATCTGCTCATGTCCTGACACTCAGGAAGAAGAAGATTCATCGTGCCCCTGTTCCCAATTTGGCCACACTTCCTGAGCGGGCAGGGCCGGAATGGATTGGGAAGCAGAGTACGTCAACGGGGTCGCGTTCTCCTGTGTGCCGCTGTCACACTGACAATCTTGATAGGGCAAGTCATCATATGGACCATCGTGACCGCTGTCCCGACACGAGCAAGAGCTGGACGTCGAAACGCAGCACTCCCGATGATGCCGCTTCTTCTTGCGGCGGGTACGGCCCGGCGGACGCCGCCATCTCGACGGACTGTCTTCATACAGGTAATCCGGCGGCATCGCGTGTGGCGGCAGCATTTCCGGACCTGTCCACGGCGGCATCATGTTCGGCGAAATCATTTCCGGACCCGCCCACGGCGGCATTGCGTTCGGCGGCAGCATTTCCGGGCCTGCCCACGGCGGCCTTGCGTTCGGCGGCAGCATTTCTGGACTTACGCGCGGCGGCCTTGCGTTCGGCGGCAGCATTTCCGGACCTGCCCACGGCGGCATCGCGTTCGGCGGCAGCATCTCCGGGCTTACCCACGGCGGTCTTCCGCAAGGCGGGCAGATCGGCTGCGTCGGACTCACCTTGGCCGGTGGAGCCGTCGGCGGAACCGGCCTCAGTTGAGGCGGCACAGGCGGCCGAATCGGTTGAATCGGCGGCTGTGGAGTGACCGGACGAGTGGGCGAAGGCACAACCTGCGGCGATAACCTGGTAGGCGGTGTCGGCGCAGCGTACGGCACGAACGGACGCACTTGGCCGGGGGGCGCAGGCGGAACATTCGGCCCATATGGTCTTACCTGGCCGGGCGGCATTGGCGGCACTCCTGGTCCGTATGGTCTTACCTGACCGGGCGGCATTGGCGGAACATTCGGCCCATATGGTCTTACCTGGCCGGGCGGCATTGGCGGAACATTCGGCCCATATGGTCTTACCTGGCCGGGCGGTATTGGCGGCACTCCCGGCCCGTATGGTCTTACTAGGCCAGGTGGCATTGGCGGAACATTCGGCCCGTATGGTCTTACTTGGCCGGGCGGCATTGGCGGCACATTCGGTCCATACGGTCCAATATCGCCGAACGGCGCGGGCAGTTCAGACGGCTCGGAAGGCAGGGCCTGCGGCGCTTCTTGTTCTGCTTCGATTTCCACTTCGCGCTCTTGCCCGATGTCTGTGTCCATCTCTGGTTCTGTTCCTGGTTCCGCTCCCGGTTCGGTTCCCAGTTCCGTTTCCGGTTTCAGCTCCTGATCCGTGTCTTCCTCCGGCGGCTCCATCGGCCGCATCTCGATTTGCTGCGGCACCTCCGGCTCCATTTGTTCTTCCTTGATCGGCTTTTCTTTAACCCGGGGAGATTCCTGCGATGATGACGTCCTGTTTTTCTGCGGCCGTACCGGCACGCGCTTGGACGGGATTTTTACCCGCATGCCGGGATAAATCAAGTCAGGGTTTTTTATCTGGCTGTTCAGGCGAAGCAGTTCTTTAAAATCGACGCCGTATTTTTTGGCGATTTTCCACATGGTGTCGCCTCGTTGAACTACGTGGATTTTCACAGTTTCTCCTCCCTCTCGGAAACTCCTTTTCATGGTATGCACCCATGGGCGTTTTGCTCACCCCGGCAAAAAAGGGCGTTCGCCCATCTTGCGGAGCGCACGAAAAAACGGCTGTTTGACGTGTCGTCAAACAACCGTTCCGATGGGAGTTTTCTGCAGCAGTGCAGTGAAACTGCCGCTTTCCTCCACGCACTTGCCAAGCTTTCACTTTTTTCTCCAACGCGGACACCCTGCTTGAACCGCTCAGAAGGTCCCCGGCATTTTCCTCTTCTACATATGGCTTACTCCTTGTAAATGGCCTTCAGATAAAACGGATACGTGCCGAGCTGGCGGACCTGGCAGCCAAGTGCCTCAATCTCGGCAAACGCGCCGGGAAGCAGCACATCGTCCATTCTTTGTTCAATGTCAATCACGAACAGGTAGCTGCCCAATCCCTTTTTGGTCGGGCGGGATTCGATGCGGGACAGGTTGATCTTGCGCCAGGCAAACGCGGCCAGCACCTGGTAGAGGGCGCCCGGAAAATCTTCTGGAAGCGTGACCAGGATGGTCGTCTTTTCCCTGTCAGACGGGGGCATCTCCAGCGGTTCGCGACCGACGAGGACAAAACGGGTATAGTTGTTGGAATAGTCTTGAATCTCCTGCTGAGCAAACGACAGCGGGTAGATTTCCGGATTGAGCCGCGTCCCGATCGCCGCCCACGGTTCCTCCGGATGCTCGCTGACGATCTGTGCCGCCTGCGCCGTGCTGTTGGTGTACTCAATTTCAGCGTGGGGCAGGTGCTTGCGGAGAAAATTGTGACACTGGGCGATGGCGTGCGGGTGCGACAAAATCCGGGTAATGGCTTCGAGCGGCAGGATGTCGTCCCGCTTGGCCACCAGCAAGTGCTGTGATATTGGCAGCGCCAGTTCGGCCAAAATCGGCAGGTCCACCTCGTGAATCAACCAGTCCATGGCCGCGTTGACGGTGCCTTCAATCGTGTTTTCCACCGGCACCACGCCGTAGTCTGCCTCTCCTGTGGCAGCGGCGTTCAGAACGTCGATGATGCTCGGACACGCCAAGTAACGAAACGGCCGACGCGCCGTCAACGCGCGGGCCGCTTCTTCTGAAAATGTTCCGCGCGGTCCGAGAAAAGCCAATCGTTTCTCCATGACAATACTCCTATCCGCATTCTCTATCTGGTCGAGATTGTCACCTGTGCGCCATGCTCATCGGGTCTTAACCGCATCGTCCGGTAGGAAACGCCGTGCTTTTGCATCACACTGTCGACAAACGCCTGCAGCTTTTCCCGCTCCGCGTCTGTCGAGTAGAAGCAGAGCATCGTCGGTCCCGCGCCGCTTAGCGCCGCACCCAGTGCGCCGTTGCGAGACGCCCCGTCCAGGATCTCACGCAGGCCGGGGACAAGCGCAGCCCGGTACGGCTGATGCAGCCGATCCCCCATCGCCTGACCCAACAGGTCCAATCTGCCTTGGGCCAAAGCGGCCACCAGCAAACTGCTATGACCAACATTATATATGACATCCGGTTTGCTGTACACATCAGGCAGGACATGGCGCGCCTTTTCCGTCGACAGCGGATAGTCAGGGATGATTACGAGCGTATGCAGCCCCTTCGGGGGAGCAAGGCGGACGTAAGGGATCGGCTCCTCGTCCCGCTCCGGCATCGTCGCCACCACAATGCCGCCGAACAGCGACGCCCCCACGTTGTCCGGATGGCCTTCCAGCCGGGTGGCGATGGCAAACAGCCGCTCCCGGTCAAACGGCTCTCCGGCCAGCTTGTTGGCGGCGACGAGTGCGCCGACGATCGCCGCGGCGCTGCTGCCAAGCCCCCGCGTCAGCGGCGCTTCCGTCGTTGCGCGGATATACAGTTCGGGGACGGGCAGCCCCGCTTCCGCAAACAGTCCTGCGGCCACCTGGTACAGCAGGTTCCCCTTGTCCGCGGGCAGTCCCTCCAGTTCCTCGCCGATCAGCACGATTTCCGTCGTCTCGCTGAGCGCCATCTCCACTGTGGAGTACAATTGAAAGGCCATGCCCACGGCATCGAAGCCCGGTCCCAGGTTGGCGGTGCTGGCGGGGACGGTGACCCGCACGAGAGGACGGTTCATCACGAAACGCCTCCCGCATTTTCGCGAATCAACGCCATCACCGCGTCACGCGTCGCCGGCACGGAGCGCGGTTCTTCCCCTACCAGCTTGAGGGCGGTATTGGGATCTTTCAGTCCGTTGCCCGTCAGCACACATGCGATCGTCAAGCCCTGCTCCAATCTGCCCGCCTCGCGCAGCTTGATCACGCCGGCCAGGGAAGCGGCCGATGCCGGTTCGCAGAAGATGCCTTCGCTTTTCGCGAGCAAATGGTAGGCGTGCAGAATTTCCTCGTCGGTCACGCTGTCCACCAGACCGTCCGATTCGGCGATGGCCGCCAGCGCTCCATCCTTGCTCGCCGGGTTGCCGATGCGAATCGCCGTGGCAATCGTCTCCGGATTGGGCACGGGATGGCCGAGGACCAGCGGCGCCGCTCCCGCCGCCTGAAAGCCGAACATGCGCGGCAGTTGTGCCGTTTTTCCGGCTGCGTGGTACTCCTTGAAGCCCTTCCAGTATGCCGTGATGTTGCCGGCGTTGCCCACCGGAATGGCGAGAATGTCCGGGGAGGTGCCAAGCGCGTCGCAAATTTCAAACGCGGCGGTTTTTTGCCCCTCGATCCGGTACGGGTTGACCGAGTTGACCAGCGTGATCGGCTCAGCAGCGGTGATGTCGCGGACGATGCGCAGCGCTTCGTCAAAGTTCCCGTCGATGGCGATAACCTCCGCTCCGTAGGCGATCGCCTGCGCCAGTTTGCCCAGCGCGATGTTGCCGCTCGGGATCAGCACGATGCAGCGCAGCCCGGCGCGGGCGGCGTAGGCAGCGGCAGCAGCAGAGGTATTGCCGGTGGAGGCGCACATGATGGTGGTGCTGCCTTCTTCCAGCGCTTTGGCGACGGCCATCACCATGCCGCGGTCTTTAAACGAGCCGGTCGGATTCAGCCCTTCATACTTGAAGTACAGCTCTACACCCAATTGCCGGGAGAGAGACGGAGCGTATATCAGTGGCGTGTTGCCCTCGTGAAGGCTGACATGCGGAGTCTTTTCCGTCACCGGCAGAAACTGGCGGTACCGGGCGATGATGCCGGATTGCCGGTCGGCCTGAACAGACGATTGCCATTGGCTCATGCCTGCTCGCCTCCTTCCACGCGGTAGCAGCTTTTCACTTCGCTCACGATCTCCAGTTCTTCCATGCCCTGCAGCACCTCGTCCATGTCTCCCTTCGACGCCAGATGCGTCACGATGATGATTTCCGCCTGTTCACCGTTGTTGTACGGCTGCTGCAGCACCTGCTCCAGCGAGATGTTCTTGTCCGCCAACAGCTGTGTAATCTGCGCCAGTACACCGCGCTTGTCGGCCACGACGATGCGGAGGAAATATTTTGATAATTTCTGCTTGTCATCCTTGAGAATCTTTTCTTTGTATGGAGCGACCATGCCCCGTCCGTTTACACCCAGCTTCATGTTTTTCACCACCGTCACCAAGTCCGACACGACGGCCGTTGCCGTCGGAAGTTCGCCTGCACCCGGACCGTAAAACATGGTCTCGCCCACTGCTTCCCCGTGCACGTAGACGGCGTTGAACACTCCGTTGACCGATGCCAGCGGGTGACTCTTGGCGACCATTGTCGGCTGTACACTTACCTCGATTGCTTCGCCGTCCCGACGGGCCAGACCCAGGAGCTTCACCTCGTAGCCCAGCTTTTTGCCGTAGGCGATGTCTTCCTTGGTCACCCCGCTGATGCCTTTGACGTCCACATCCTCCAGCTTCATCGGCACACGGAAGCCCAACGTCGCCAGAATCGCCATCTTGCGGGCAGCGTCATAGCCTTCGACATCGGAGGTGGGATCTGCTTCGGCGTATCCGAGCGCCTGCGCTTCCTTCAGCACGTCGCTGTAATCGGCACCGTCCTGGCTCATTTTGGTGAGGATGTAGTTGGTCGTGCCGTTGACGATCCCCATCATTTTGGTGATACGGTCAGACGAAAAACCTTCCACCAACGCTCTCAGAATCGGAATACCGCCGGCGACACTGGCTTCGTAATAGACGTCGCAACCTTTCTCCTGCGCTTTTTGCAGGATTTCGCCGCCGTGCAGGGCCATCAGATCCTTGTTGGCGGTGACGACGTGCTTGCCCCGTTCCAGCGCTGCCAGAATATATTCTCTCGCCGGCGAGATGCCGCCGATCACTTCCACGATCACGTCGATCTCCGGGTCGTCCAGCAGATCGGACGCATTGGTCGTAAGCACGCTGTTCATCGACGGGATGCTCCGGGTCTTCTCTGCATCCTGCACCAGAATCCGCTTGATCTCGATGCCCAGCCCCGTCTGTTTTTGCAAATCCTCCTGATGGGCCTGGATGATGCGAACGACGCCAGTGCCTACTGTGCCAAACCCCATCAACCCCAGTTTTACCGTTTGCTTGTCCATGTCTCTCTCCTCCTATCCGGCAGCCGCTATCCGCGACCGACAATCATCGCTTTGCGCACACCGTTTATCTCTTGCAGTCCTTCCAGAAACTCCGTGCTGGACACCTTCAGATGAGCCATGTCCACCGACATGGAAATGTTGGCAATACCCTGGAGCGGGATCGTCTGGTTGATCGTCAGCACGTTGCCCCCTTGCTCCGCTATGTACTGCAGCACCTTGGACAAGTACCCGGAGCGGTGTTCCAGCGAAAACGTGATGGTCATGATCTTCTCACTCATCATCGCGTTGAACGGAAAAATGCCGTCCTTGTACTTGTAAAAAGCACTGCGGCTTAATCCCACCCGTTCCACCGCCTCGTTTACCGTATCCACTTCTCCGGCCTCCAGCAGTTTTTTCGCCTCGATGGTCTTGGCGATCGACTCCGGTAAAATGTCGGAGCGAATCAAGTAAAACTTTTCTTCCCGTTTCACACGTTGTGTCCTCCTGAGAAAAACAGTTGTTTTCGCCTAGAGGACATTATAGCTGATCCCTTTTCCCCTGACAATCCTTCTATGCAATTTTTTTGTGCTCGCCTGCTCGTACATGAGCGAATTTCCCTTGGCACAGACTATAACGGACCCAGAGCAAAGCGAGGTGAGTGACCAATGGCTGGACGCGGCAAGACGGACAAGTCGGAGCGCCGGAACAACCACCCCGCCGCCAAGCCGAGCGATTTGGACCAGTTCGGCGACAACACGCGGGGGAAAAAAATGGCCCAGTCTCCCCACGCAGTGGAAGATCCGAGCGGCAACAAGTAAACGGGCACAGCAAAAAAAGTATGCCTGTGGTTAGGCATACTTTTTGCTCCCAAAATATTCCATTTATTTCCTCCGGACGAACGCTTTCTTCCTGAGACGTTCACGCATTCCTGCTCGTTGCAAGGAATTGCAAGACTTATGCGTTGCGTCCGGATTGTGCCAATTTTTCGTAATAACGCTGCAGCACGTGACGATATCTTTCCTCCAGATCGGTGATGACCAGCTTTAACACCGCCGAACCGTCCCGAAACGTCTTCTCCACCACTTTTGTCATCGCCACCAGTTCCTGCTTGTAATGCGGAAGAAAAAAGGACAAGTGCAAAAAATCGCCGACGGAGACGAATCCGTCCGTGCCGACAATCAGATGCGTCGGGGAAAACCGAAGCAGGACGCCCTCCCCGCTTTCTTCTATGGGTCGGGCTCCCATGATTTTGTACGGAACATTGATGACAAAATCAGGCTGCAGGAGCGGCCGCTCTCCTTTGGCTTCCTGTTCGATGCTGGTCGGCACCAGGCGCGCCAGCTTCACGGGCCACACCGCCTGTTCCTGCACCACCTGCAGACTCAGCCAGGTAATGGCTTCATCCGTTTCCCAGCGCAGATGGACGATGGTTCCCAACAGGGAGGTGTTCGTGTCGCTCTCCACGTACGAAAGGATCAGATAGCCCGAATGAACATGTTCGACGATGGCATGAAGCGGCCGATTTGCTGCCAAGGGCGTCACCAGTTCGACCGCTCCGCCCCGCTGCAACCGCTTGTCCGCAATAAACGGAGAAAGGGAGGGGATATCCGCCATACTGTTATCACTCCACAAATTCAAACTCAAAATCACCAATGCGGACGGTGTCGCCATCCTTGGCCCCGTGTTTGCGCAGGGCTTCGTCCACGCCCATGCTGCGCATCATGCGGGCGAAGCGCTGAACAGAATCGTAGCTGTTCAGATTGGTCATGCGGACCAGCTTTTCAATTTTTTCGCCGCTGACGACATATACCTCGTTGTCGCGGGAAATCTCAAACGGCTCCGGCTCTTTCTCTGCGCGGAAGACGACGCGCTCTTCCGCTTCCGCCACCTCTTCGACAGCCGGCTTGTCCGGCAGCGTTTCCAACAGATCGGCCACGGCGTGCATCAGCTCCTGTACCCCCTGGCGGGTAGCCGCTGAAATTTCGTACACGGTCACACCGGGCACCAGTTCCTGAAAGCGGCGCAAATTCTCCTTTGCCTCGGGCAGGTCCATCTTGTTGGCGGCGACGATCTGCGGCCGCTCTTCCAGCTTCAGGTTGTACAGCTTCAGTTCCCGGTTGATCTGATGGAAATCTTCCACCGGGTCGCGTCCGTCCACGGCTGCCATGTCGATCACGTGGACGATCAGACGGGTCCGCTCTACGTGTCGCAAAAACTGGTGCCCCAGCCCCACACCTTCATGCGCCCCTTCGATCAGCCCCGGCAGGTCCGCCATGACGAAACTGCGTTCGCCCAGATCGACCACGCCCAGGTTGGGCGTCAGCGTGGTAAAGTGGTAGGCGGCAATCTTCGGCTTGGCCGCCGTTACGCTGGCCAAAAGCGTCGATTTGCCGACGCTGGGATAGCCGACCAGACCGACATCGGCAATCAGCTTCAGCTCCAGTCTCACATAGCGCTCCTGTCCCGGTTCACCGTTCTCCGAGATGTGCGGCGCCGGATTGGCCGGTGTGGCAAAGCGGATGTTGCCCCGTCCGCCGCGCCCGCCTTTGGCGATGACGGCCCGCTGTCCGTTCTCGACCAGGTCGGCGATGACCTCCCCGGTATCGTCATCAATCACGGTCGTCCCCGGAGGAACCCGCACGACGAGGTCTTCCGCTCCGGCTCCGTGCTGCCCTTTATTGCGTCCGTTCTCGCCGCGCGGAGCCTTGAAATGCTTCTGGTAGCGAAAATCCACCAGCGTGCGCAGCCCTTCATCCACGACGAAGACCACATCTCCGCCGCGCCCGCCGTCACCGCCGGCCGGCCCGCCCAGCGGCACGTATTTTTCCCGTCGGAAAGAGACGGCTCCATTTCCGCCGTCTCCCCCCTTCACGTAAATCCTTACCTGATCGACAAACATGCTGTCACCTCTCTCATTCCGCCACTGGAACAGCCGTTTCCAGTACCCATTCCTCGTCTGTATGTATGCACGCGGTGATTATCACCGGAATTCGACTCTTGTCACGTACCAGTTTTTCCAGTTCGCACTGCGCGGATGCACGCAGCTTCCCGGCCAGGTCAAAGCGAAAATGGATGCCCTTTTCGCCTCGGTACAAGCTGATTTGCATGCTGGCCGGTTCAAATTCATTCCGGTCCAGGTGCTCTCCGACCGTAAACACAATACCTGCCACCAACTGAAACAGGTCATGCTCGTCTGCTGCTGCCTTGCGCAGGTCCACTTCGCTGCAGACATCCACTTCCAGCAGCAGGTCATTGTTTAGCGCGTTAAACGTCAAAAAGAAGACGGACAGCAGCGAGCTGTTCAGCCTGGCCACCATGCTTTCCTGCATGGCCAGCTCCGCGATGCGTTTCAGGTACTTTTCACCTTCTTCCAAGCGGCCCAGACGCAGGTAGCCGAGCAAAACCTGGACATGGTTGAGCCAGTCGTGCCGCTGCCGGTTCAATACGGCCAGCAGTTGATCAGTTTGCTGCGTGAACAGCGTGCGCTCGTCCCTCATCTTCCCCACCCAAACCGATAAATTTCTTTCTTCTACCATTGTACCATACGTGCGTAACGACTAAAAGAAATCCTCCATGCCGGATAAAAAGAAAACCCAGCGACAAGGCTGGGTTTTCGTCTCCGAACTATTTACGCTTGAGAAGCGACCGGTTCGATCACCACTTGTTTGCGATCGCGGCCCAGACGCTTGAAGCGAACGATGCCGTCAGCCGTTGCAAACAGCGTGTCGTCGCCGCCTCTCATGACGTTAGCACCCGGGTAGATCTTCGTACCGCGTTGGCGTACGAGGATGTTGCCAGCTTTCACGAATTGACCGTCGCCGCGCTTCACACCCAGACGTTTGGAGATGGAGTCGCGACCGTTCTTGGTAGAACCTACCCCTTTTTTGGAGGCGAAGAACTGCAGGTCAACTGGGAACAGGAATTTCATAGTCAGGCACCTCCTTGCCATTTTGAATCGTGAATCGCCACGTATTTTCCGTTCGTTTCAGCTACAACAAACAGGGCAACAACCATGCTCTCAGCCAAGAGCTGTTGTTTCTCATGAAGGCGAGCGTCGTCGAGACGGCCCACTCTCCAGCGGAGAAACCCGCCCTCTTCTGCTGCGTGCTCAACGTCCGGAACAAATCCGAGCAGTGGCTGAATCGAATTGACGATCCCGAGACTGACCGCGGACACGGCTGCACAGACGATGTCCTCGCCATGCCTGCCGGCGTTGGCATGTCCCGAAATCGCAATCTCTTCAATTTCACAGTGCGCATTGCGCTGAACAGTTACGGTAATCATCTCGGTACGTCACCAAAATTACGCATTGATCTTTTCGATCACAACTTTGGTGAACGGTTGACGGTGACCTTGTTTGCGACGGTAGTTTTTCTTGGCTTTGTATTTGTACACGATAATTTTTTGACCTTTACCGTGTTTTTCTACTTTGCCGGTTACCGTTGCGCCTGCTACGGTAGGAGTACCTGCCGTAACTTTGCCGTCTTTGCTTACAAAGAGAACTTTGTCGAAAGTAACTACGTCACCTTCGCCTGCAGCCAGTTTCTCGATGTAGAGAACAGAGCCTTCTTCTACTTTGTATTGCTTGCCGCCGGTTTCGATAATTGCGTACATGTTGTGCACCTCCTATACTCAGACTCGCCTGTGCAGGTGCGCCGCGAACGGCGTCTTGTCCAACCTGATTCGAGCGGTTACAGTATGCGCGAGGCATAGCTGCATGACAGACATTAGGTTACCATACCTGTACTGTACAGTCAAGGCATTTTATGCTTTTTCCCGATACAGCCGGTCCGCTTCCTCTCTGCGGCCGGCGTACAGGATGCGGTATCGCTCGGGCGGAAGATGGTCAGCGCGCAGCACGTACAGATGCAGCGGCCGCCCCTCTGGACTATCAGCCGCCAAGCGTTCGTACATCCGGGCCGGCACCTCGATCAGCGCCGCTTCCGCCTCCTGGCTGCGGACAAGCCCGCCCAGCTCGTCAAACAGTCGGCGCTCCAGTTCGTCGACGGATAGGACTCGTCCCGTTCCGCCACAGCAGGAGCACGGCTCCGTCATCCGTTCGGCCAGGCTGGCCCGCACCCGCTTGCGAGTCAGCTCAACCAGGCCGAGCGCGGTCATGCCTAACACCGCCACCGGCGCCGTATCCTTGGCAGCTTCGGCGCGCAGGGCAGCCAACACCCGCTCCCGATTGGCCGCTTCCTGCATGTTTACAAAATCGATCAGGACAATCCCACCGATGTCGCGCAGCCGCAGTTGACGGGCAATCTCCCGGGCCGCTTCCAGGTTGGCGGCAGTTATCGCCTGTTCGCGCTGCTGTCCCCCTTTGCCGCTAAAGGCTCCCGTGTTGACGTCGATCACCGTCATCGCTTCCGTGCGGTCAAACACGAGATGGACGCCGCTCGGCAGGGGGATGCGCCGCTGCAGCGCCCGGTCCAGTTGGGCCTCCAAGCCGAGCCGCTCAAACAGCGGTTCCCTGCCCTGATAGCGGCGAATCTTGTCCGCCGCGTCGGGATACAGCACCTCCGTCAGTTCCTTGACGCGCTGAAAGGCGGCCGTCTCTTCGACGATGATCTCCTCCGCGTCCTCCGCTCCAAAGTCGCGCAGTGCCGCCTCAATCAGTCCGACATCGCGGCAGATCAGGCACGGCGTTTTCCGCCCGGCGGCCGAGGCGAGCGCTTCCCGCCAGCGCTTTCGCAAAAAGGTTAGCTCGCGGGCCACTGCTTCATCGTCGGCATGTTCGGCTTCCGTCCGCACGATCACTCCTTCGCCGTCCTCCAGCAGTCCGGCGGCCCGCTCCCGCAGCTTCCGCCGTTTTGCCTCGTCCGCAATCTTGCGCGAAACCGAGACGCGGGCAGTCGGCTCGGCCGGCACGCTTGCGACCGGCAGGCTGTTTTCCACCGTCCCGACGGCTCGTCCCTCCGGAGGCAGGTACACCAGCAGTCGGCCGGGGATGCTGACGCGAGTCGTCACTTTTGGCGCCTTCCCTTCCGCCGCTTCCTTGCTCACCTGCACCAGCAGTGTTTCACCTACTCGCACCAGCTCGTTGATCAGGCGCTTTTCCGTTCCATGAAACGGCGGCAGGGCATCGTCCACGTACAAAAAGGCGTTTTTTCCCTGGCCGATGTCGACAAAGGCGGCCTGTATCCCCGGCAGCACATCCGTCACCCTGCCCCGGTAGACACAACCCGCCTGCGGTTCCGTCTCCGCCTGTTCGCTGCGCCATTCGACCAGTCGCCCCTGTTCAAGCAGCGCCGCCCAGAGCCTGCCGCCAGACCCGCTGATAGCCACCTGTTTCACGCCGTTCCTCTCCTTTTTTGCCTCTTCCCGCGCATGTAAGACGGACGGGCCGGCTTGACGTCCCGCACGTCCACGCCATGCCCACCATCGCTTGGGCGGGTTCCGCATCATCACTCGCACCACGTACTCTACCACAGCGGTGAAAAAAAGAAAAGCGGCGGGACCGCGCTCACACCAACTGCCCGACGGCGGTATCGTGTTTGTTTTCAAACAGAAGCGCATGCAGCAGCCGCTCCTCAGCCAGCAGACCGCTCCCCTGCACGTAGACCAGGTGGGAACAGCCGCGCCGCAGCAGATGAGACACCTCCATCGCCGTCGACTCGGGCGGAACGGTCAAGGCCCGCACACCGTACTCTTCCGGCTGGCGCGCGTATTTTTCCATCAGAAAGCGGATGAATTGGTAGGGAAAACGCAAAAAGGCCTGAATGTTGACGGCCAGCAGATACACGGCCACCACGGCGACATTCGTCTGCAGAGACAGGACAGACACACCCAGCATCAGTGCGGACAGCATGGCGCTCAGTGTCAGCGACGCGATGGCTGCCCGGCGGTATGGCATGCACCAGCAGAGGACAGCTTGAACGATCCGCCCCCCATCCAGCGGCCAGATCGGCAGCAGGTTGAAGCCGGCGACCGCCACGTTGCCGGCCAGGAAAAAGCGGGCCCACTCATCCGTCCAGATGCCGGCATACCAGCATACCAGGGAGACCGCGATCATGACCACGTTGAGAAACGGGCCGGCCAGGGCCACCACAATCTCGTCAAGCGGATCGACTGCGTAGGCTTCCTCCATCGTCGCCACGCCGCCAAACGGCAGCAATTCCACTTCCGTGACCGTCCAGCCCAGCTCCCTGGCGACCGCGATATGCCCCATCTCGTGAATCAGTACGATCACAAACAGGGTGATAATCTCCCAAAACTTTCCCAACAGGATCGACATGCCGATCACAATCCAAAACAGCAGGTGAATGCGCAGGCGGATGCCGAACGGGCGCCACTCATTCAAAGGAAATCACATCCAGCGGATCGATCGCCTGCTCCTGCGCCCGTGCCCCCAGGTACAGATACCGGGCCGTTTCATTGACGGCTCGCGGGATGCCCACCACCTGTCCCGGCTGGAGAAAGTCGTTTACCGCGACCTGAATTTTCTCCAAATTGCCAAACCACATCTCCCGTCCCTGGGCCAGACGGACAACCACCGTCGTGCCAAAACCAGGCTTTTCCCCCACAAACGTCACCCACCCGGCCTCGCCCACCGTGACCGCACCGTCTGTCCCGGTGCTCAGCACAACCTTGCCGCTGGCATGGTCAAAGGGCTTCACCACTTTCCACGAAACCGGCCATTTCCAGACGGTCTGTGTGCTGTGCCCGTCCACCGGAACCGCTTTCTTGCCCGACAGGGACGGCAACAGCGTCGGCAATGCACCGAAGCGCGCTTCGTACCAGTCGGCCACGCCGGCAAAATTAAAATCGCGCGTCATCACTTCGCGCGCCGAATGTTTCCAGTCCAACGGAACGACGGACGTTTGGAAAATCAGATAGGCCAGACCCACCAATAGCGCGGACGCGAAGATCCGGATGCCCCATTGCTCCCGGTCAGGCAGTTGGGGCATGGTGCTGTTCCGGCGGGAAGCGTATGGAAACAGAGCGTCGTCGGGGTCGATCGGATCTTTCCAGTCGTCGACAAACGGGGCCAGACTGTCGCGCGACTGTGAGCGAATCCGCTCCATCCGCGCCCGCCTCCTCTCTTTGACACGATCCACTTCGTCGAACATGTCCCATCCCTCCGATGGCCAAGCTTTTGTACCATCTTATGACCTGTCTGTCCGCATTATAACCGCGCGGCATACAGCCGTAAGGAACGGATGACGGCTGTTGACCTGGGCAGCTGGGGACTGCCCCGACATGCAAAAAAGCAGCCTCTCCATCGAGAGACTGCTTTTGATATGGGCCATTGTTTACAGTTTCACAACGTTCGCAGCTTGCGGTCCGCGGCTGCCTTGAACGATTTCGAACTCAACCTTTTGACCTTCTTCCAGCGTTTTAAAACCCTCTGCCTGGATAGCGCTGTAGTGTACGAATACGTCATCTCCGCCTTCAACCTGGATGAAACCGTATCCTTTCTCCGCGTTGAACCATTTAACAATACCTTGTTGCATGAAACAAAACCTCCTAAACATGCGCCCGCATCGGGGCGAAAGAGTGATCCGTTAACCTGTTTTTACAGAGGAGTTTTTGCCGGTATGGAAAAAGTCGTACCGAGCCGAGATTTGACCACATGGTGGCGTCTCTCAACAAGGTACGACTCCACAACCTATATCAAATCACTACAGCTAGTAAAACGGGTTAACTTAGATTGAGTGTATCACATCCGGATCGGTTTGTCACGCATTTAATCAAAACGCAGTCTGTCCTTGCGCATCCCGATGTTCAGGACGACGCCGATGATCAGAAAATTGGTCAACAGCGAGCTGCCGCCGTAGCTTATAAAGGGCAGTGGAAGCCCGGTGATGGGCATCAACTGGATGGTCATGCCGATGTTCTCAAAAATCTGGAACGTGAACATGCCGACCACCCCTGCCACTACATAGGAACCAAACGGATCTTTAACCTCCATCGCGATGCGGATCATCCGGTAAATCAGGAAGAAGAACAGGATCATCAGCACACCCGCGCCGACGAAACCGAGCTTTTCCGCAATGACGGTAAAGATGAAGTCGCTTTCGCCGACGGGGACCCAGCCGAAACTGGCCTGGGTCGGCGTGTTAATGCCTTTGCCGAACAGTTGGCCGGAGCCGATCGCAATCAGCGATTGCTTCAGTTGAAAACCGCGCCCCATCGGTTCCAGATCGGGGTTGAGCCAAAACTTGATCCGATCAAACTGATACGGTTTGAAGATCTTGAAGAAAATCGACTGATGGAAAAAGTACAGATACGTCATAAACCCGAAAAAGCTGCCGACGAGCGTGCCCAGGTAGAGCACGTGTTTCAACCGGATGCCCCCCACAAGCAGCATGGTGGCCAAAATGCTGCAGTACACCAGCGCGCTTCCCAAATCGGGCTGCACCAAAATCAACAGCAAGGGCACGGCGATGATGAGCCCGACGGGAATGAGCTGATAGAAATACCGGAACCGCTCGGGATCGTCAGCCTTGTTGGCCAGGTAACGGGCCACCGTCAAAATCGTAAACAGTTTCATCGGCTCAGACGGCTGAAACAAAACGCCCCCCGGCAGGCGGTACCAACTCGTGGCGTTGTTGATCGGCGTCGTCTGGAATACGCCGATCAAAAGGATGATGCCGATGGCGTACAAGACGTAAGACATGGAGTAATACAGCCGATAGTCGAACAGCAGCGTAGCGAAAAGCACCATAAATCCGATCGCGTACCAGATCATCTGCTGGTTGGCCATGTGGATACCTTTGTCCGATCCGGAAATACCACTGTAGCTGTACACGGCCAAGCCAAACAGGATGATCACAATTGGCCAGTCGATCGATTTCAGATGTCGTTTTTCAAGGTCAAACATAGTAGTTTCTTCGCCCTCCCTGGCTCCCATTCTCACGAGGGACGCGGCTTCCTGGGATCCGCTTGCGCATCTGCGCCGATAAGAATGAAAGAACAGGAAAACTCCTGTTCTTTTGGTCCGGCTAACGCCGCTTTATTTCAATCCGAAAAACCTGCGCACCTTTTGCAGCACGCCCGTCTTTTCCTGCAGCGGCTGAAGCGGCACGGCTTCGCCCAACAGGCGGCGGGCGATGTTGCGGTAGGCGATGGACGCACGGGACTCGTGGTTCATCACCACCGGCTCACCCTGGTTAGCCGATTTGATGACATGATCATCATCCGGCACAACGCCGATCAAGTCAATGGCTAACAAATCCAGAATATCTTCCACATCAAGCATGTCGCCGTTTTTCACCAGGTGCGACCGCACACGATTGATCACCAGCTTGGGCATGCCGACCTGTTCCCGTTCCAACAGACCGATGATCCGGTCCGCGTCACGGACAGCGGCTTTCTCTGGCGTCGTGACCACGATCGCCTGATCCGCGCCTGCCACCGCGTTGCGGAATCCCTGCTCGATCCCGGCCGGGCAGTCGATCAGGACATAGTCAAACTCCCGTTTCAACTGCGTGACAATTTCCTCCATCTGCTCGGGGGAAACCGCCGACTTGTCCTTGGTCTGTGCAGCCGGCAGCAGGGACAGGGTTTCGAACCGCTTGTCTTTGATCAGCGCCTGCTGCAGGCGGCAAGTCCCTTCCGCCACATCCACCAGGTCGTAAATGATGCGGTTCTCCAGTCCCATGACGACATCCAGATTGCGCAGTCCGATATCCGTATCGACCATGCAGACTTTCTGGCCCAGGAGAGCGAGCGCCGTTCCCAAATTGGCGGAAGTGGTCGTCTTGCCCACGCCGCCTTTTCCTGATGTTACGACAATTCCAATACCCACGTCCGTTCCTCCTCTTACCCTAACGCCTCACACTTTTTTCGCGCCCAATTCGGGGCGAATCCGGGGCAGATAATTCATTTTGGCTACCAGCATGGTGCCGTTCTCCAAATAGGCGAATTCCGTGCCGCCGTTTTTCGCCCACTCTTCTCCCGGCCTGCTGATCACTTCCGCGATGCGCAGTTGGGTGGGATTCATGACCGCGGCGGCGATGATCACCTGCGTATCCCCGTTGATCCCGGCGTGGGCGTACCCGCGCAAATGACCCAGCACGTAAATGCTGCCCGTCGTCCGCACGATGCCTCCCGGGTTGACGTCTCCCAGAAGCAGCAAGTCACCGTCGAACTCCAGCACCTGCCCGGCGCGAACCGTGTGTACCTGGATGGAAAACGTCGATTTGAGACGTTCGGCAAACGCTTCTTCCTTGGTGATCACGTCCGCTTCGATCGTGTGGATCACCAGATTGCCTTTTTGCCGGATAATTTGCGTCAACTGCTCCTGTTGTTCAGGAGTGCAGTATCGCTTTCCCAATTTAATCGAAACGCGAATCAACGGACCCGACAAGATCTGTTGATGGCTGTGCTCTATCTTTTCACGCAAATCGGCCAGAAGTTCGTCGAAGGAACAGGCGTCATCCATGAAAAAGACGAGACCATCTTTTGTTCCCTTGATCGTGACCTTGTTTTTCACAGTCGTCACCTGTTTCACCTCGAGCGATACCATTCGCCACGATTACAAAAGATTCCTGCTCCATTGAAAAAAATTGCCGAATGCAGTCGGTCGCAGCTCATTGCTGTTCAGCCTGGGTCGGCTGCTGCTGCGAAGCAGTGTTCGCGGCGGGGGTCAGCACGCCCGGATACATTTCGTTGTATGCCTCCAGCAGTCTGCGGGCAATCGGACCGGTGGCGTCCGAACTGGACGTGCCGCTGCGCAAGCTGTCGGGAGCGAGCACGACAAACACCAGTTGCGGGTTTTCGTAGGGGGCAAAGCCGACCAGCAGGGCGTTTTCTGCCTTGCGCCCGGTCTGCGCCGTCCCCGTCTTGGCCCCGACGTTGAACGGCAGGCCCTTGAACGTGCTTGCCGCCGTACCGCCTGGCTTCGTCACGGCCAGCATCCCTTCCTTGACCACCTGAATGTATTTCGGATTGACGTTGACCCGGTTCAGCACTTCCGGTTCGATTACGGTCAACGTCTGTCCAGGCTGTTTCGGGTCCGTCGTGCCGCGGCGGATTTCATTGACCAGATGCGGGCGCACCCGGTATCCGCCGTTGGCGATAGTCGAGACGTACTGGGCGATCTGAATCGGCGTGAACAAATCATATTGGCCGATCATGGCGTCGGCCAGGTTGCCGTAGTGTGAATAGGGGTTTTCCCATCCCATCTTCTCGCCGGGAAGATCGATGCCCGTCTTCACCCCCAGTCCAAACTGCGCATTGTAGTAGTCCAGCACGGAAAACTGTTCGGACCAGTGATTCTTCGCCCGTCCTGCCAGGCGGATCGCCATCTCGTACATGTAGGTGTTGTTGGACACGGCCAGCGCGCGACGGGCGTTGACCGGACCGTGTCCGCTCGGTTTCCAGTTCCGTTTGTACATGTTGCCCACCTTGAGGCCGCCGCGGTCGATGATGGTTTCGTTGGGAGTGGTAAGCCCCTCGTTCAGGGCGATCATCACCGACATGGGCTTGTAGGTGGACGCCGGAGGAAACGGCGTATAGATGAATCGGTTTGCCTCGTTGGGCAGGATGACCGACGTATACACCTCGTTAAATTTCTTGCGGTCGTAGTACCAGTTCACATCGTAATCCGGATAGCTGGCCATCGCCAGGATTTCCCCCGTGTTCGGATTCATCACCAGAACATGGGCCTCCTTGAATTCCTTTGGCGTGGTCGGCTTGCTCTTGAACTTGAGAAACTCCTCTTTCAAAATGGCTTCCACCTTGCTTTGGAAGCGCCAATCCATCGCCAGCACCAGATCGTTGCCCGGTTCCGGTTCCCGGCTCATCCGCTTTTCAACCGTCTGCGAGTCCTTGTTGACGTGCACTTCCATCACGCCGTCCTTGCCGCGCAAATAACGCTCGTAATACGCCTCCAGACCGGTCACGCCGACGCGGTCAAACGGATTGTATCCCTGCGCCTGGTACTCCTTTAACTGCTCCGGCTTGATGGCGTTGATATAGCCAAGGAAGTTGGTGCCAAACGGCGTTCCGTCCGGGTCCTGAATAATTTGTCGCACCGGTTCCAGCACAACGGAAATACCGGGCAATTCGGACAGACGTTCCTCGATTTGATACCGCTCCGCATCCGAGATGTTCACTTTTACGCGGCGCGGAATGTAGCTCGGCATATGTGAAGAGCGCATTTCCTGCAGCAGGGAAAGCTTGTGCCACTGGAACTGGCGCTGCTGGTCGTTGAGCGGCAGACTTACGTCCAGGTCAAAAATGGCCGCGTAGCCCAGCAGTTCCGTATCCGATTTCCCCTTCAACTCCTCGGGATTGGGAAGCTTGTTGATCCGGTATTTGATCTGGCCGATCAGGTCGTCCCGGTACTCCTTGTCCAGCGTCAACTTCAGTTCCGCGTTGCTGGAGACGGCGTATTTCAACAGCTCCGCATCGGACATTTCATCCAGCTCTGCGCGCTGCCCCGGGTCGTTCAGCTTTGCCTTGAGCAGACTCAGTGCCTGCTTTCGCGAGGTGTCGTCAAACGGGGAGCGCACATACAACCCGACGTACAGCGCCGTCTTGATCAGTTGGTAGTCGGACATGCTGTCGATCTCACTTACCTTCGGCACCTGCCGCAGCTTGTGCTCGATCTGCTCGATCAATTTGTTCGTCTCCTCGGGGCCAAACGCAACCGGCAGCTTGGATTCCAGTTCGACCGTCTTTTTCAGAAGTTCCTTGTCTGTCCCCATTTTCACGCCATCCATCGACAGGATGCGGGCCAAAAGATCGGCCACCTTATCCTTGTCGATCTCCTGCCCCAGCTCCTCCACGTAGGTAACGGTATAAACCGGCTTGTTGGAGACCAGCACCTCGCCGTTTCGGTCAAGGATGCGGCCGCGGGGAGCCGAAATCGGCAGCTCGCGGATGCTGTATTTCTCCAGTTCATGTCGGTACTGCTCTCCATGCACCAGCTGGACGTAGGCGAGACGCAGGATGATGGCGGCAAAAAACAGGAACACAAGCAAAAACAGGATGTTTAATCGAACCGGTATGTCCGACTTCTGCTCATTCTTTTCGTCCACGACCCCTCTCCTCCTTTCCAGTGCCCCCGCCGGGATGACCCGGCTGCTTGTGCCGCTACTCCAACGGGAGGTCGCGTTTGAACATAACGGATTCGCACAGACGCTTGATCGGGGAGTAAATCACCAGAGCACTCAGCATATTTAATACGACCGTCGGCAGAATCTGCCAGTTGAGCATCCACTGCACGTCAACAGGGGCTTTGGTGAGAAGCAGATGGAGGCTGTACAGCAGCCACTCGTGGGCAAACAGGATCAGGCTGCACGTGATAAACACCATCCCGAAGCCCCGCTGAAACAACAAAACGATTAATCCTGCAAAATAGCTGGCCACCATCATCGTTATCATGTACAGACCGATCACCTGTCCGTACAGCACATCTTGCAAAAATCCGAGTGCCAGCCCGTAATAAAGTCCTTCCCGCCGCCCCAAAAACATCGAGACGAGAATGGTGCCGACAAGCGCAAAGCGGGGTACTGTCATCAGAGACAGACCCCATTTGTCAGGCAAAAAGACCTGAACCAGCGTACCTTCCAGAACAAACAGCAAGAGCAGCGTCGCAGCGAGCAGAAACCGTGGCATTACCTTCCACCTCCGCCCGATCCTGCAGACGCTTGCGACTGCGTGTTCTGTCCAGGCTGAGTTGACTGTTGTCCCTGCGGCTGATTGGGTATCAGCTCACCCGTGGGCGAGAAGGTGAAGTTGCGCTCTACCACCATCACTTCGTTCAATTGGGAAAAGTCGGCGCTCGGCTGGATATAGGCGGTCTGCGTCAATCCGTAATCGTCAGGCTGTACCCGAACAACGTATCCAATCGGCAGATTGGGCGGAATCACTCCACCAAATCCGGAGGTGATCACCTGCTGCTTTGGTTCGATTTTCTCTCCCAAAGGGATTTTGCGCATGACAAGCAGGCGTTCTTGCGGATCGTATTCTTCAATGACACCGCTGACGGGATGGTGGGTAACGGTGCCGTTGACGTTGCGCACGGTTTGAATCGAGGCCGAGACGTTATTACGCCGCTCATAGCTGGTCAACAGTTCCACGGTGGCGGAAAAGTTGGCCACGCCCTGCACCCGGCCGATCAATCCCTTGGCGGTCATGACCGCCATGTCTTTCTTGATGCCGTGTTTCAATCCCTTGTCGATCGTGATGACGTTGTTCCACGTGTCCGGATTTCTGGCCACCACTTCTGCGTAGCGAAGCTGGTAGGACTTTTTCAACGATTCCTCTGCTTGCAACAGCTTGCGAAGACGGTCGTTTTCCGCCTGGAGCGAGTGCAGCTCCGCCGTTATCCGGGCGTACTGGTCCAGGCTTGCCTTGAGCGCCCGGTTTTCTTCGTATACGTTGTACGCGTCGCCAATTTCTTGAAAGAAGGTGGAAACAGCCTGGGCAGGGCGGTAAAAGATCCCCTGCACCACGCTGAACACATCCTTGAAAAACATTTCCGGCCAGGTCAGGCGAGCCCGTTCCCGGGACGTAAAGCCCACGATGGAAATCAACAGGACCAGGCCCACAAGCACAATAATCAGCCGCTTGTTCCCGAAAAACGACATGCCGCAACCTCCGATTATTTACCGCGCTTTTGTCTGGAAGAGGTGATTCCGTGTTTCGATTTGAACAGATGGAGGTTTTCCAGCGCGCGGCCGGTTCCGATCGCGACACAATCCAGGGCGTTTTCCGCCACGTGCACCGGCATGCCGGTCTCCTTGCTCAGCAGGCGATCGATATTACGCAGCAGCGCTCCGCCGCCGGTCAGCACGATGCCGCGGTCCATGATGTCAGCTGCCAGCTCCGGCGGACTTTTCTCCAGTGTTACTTTCACGGCTTCGACGATGGCTGCCACCGTTTCCGCCAGCGCTTCGGCAATTTCCTCGCTGCTGACGGACAGAGTTTTCGGCAGCCCGGTCACCAGGTCGCGCCCGCGAATCTCGACGGTCTCCAACTCGTCGGGAGCGATGGCGGAGCCGATCTCCAGTTTCAGCGTTTCCGCGGTGCGCTCGCCGATCATCAGGTTGTACTTACGTTTGATGTATTGAATGATGGCTTCGTCCATTTCGTCGCCCGCGACGCGAATGGAACGGGAGGTCACGATGCCGCCGAGCGAAATGATCGCCACTTCCGTCGTCCCCCCGCCGATGTCCACGACCATGCTGCCGGTCGGTTCCCACACCGGCAGGTCAGCGCCAATCGCTGCGGCAAACGGTTCTTCGATGGTGTACGCTTCCTTCGCGCCGGCCTGTTTGGTGGCGTCTTCCACGGCCCGTTTTTCCACCGCGGTAATGCCGGACGGAACGCAAACCATCACGTTTGGACGGCGGCTGAACAGTCCCTGGTTTTTCTGCGCCTGGTTGATGAAGTAGCGCATCATTGTTGCCGTCGTGTCAAAATCGGCAATCACGCCGTCCTTCATCGGGCGAACGGCGACGATATTGCCGGGGGTACGGCCAATCATGCTCTTGGCAGCATTCCCGACTGCTTCGATCGTATTGGTGTCGGTGCGAATCGCCACGACGGACGGTTCGCGTACGACAATCCCTTTTCCTTTTACATAGACCAGTGTATTGGCAGTGCCAAGGTCAATCCCCATGTCACGAGAAAATCCACCAAACATAAAAAAACTCCTTCCGCTGTTGTCCGGTTACAAATCAATGATGTAATAAACTCTTGTAAAACATGCTCGGTAACACCGGTCCATTATGCGGAGCCAACGCATACCCGTTACAGGTAGCCCTGCTCTTTCAAGCTCACGTACCTGGCGTCACCGATGATAATGTGGTCCAGCAGGGTAATGCCAAGCAGTTCGCCGGCTTCCCGCAAGGTGCGGGTAATGGCGAGGTCTTCCCTGCTGGGTGTTGGGTCGCCGCTGGGATGGTTATGTATGCAAATGACCGATGCGCTGCTGGAGCGAATCGCTTCTTTGAATACTTCCCGCGGATGCACAATGGAGGTGTCCAGACTCCCGACAAAAATCGTTTTTTTGCCGATGACGTGATTTTTGGTGTTGAGAAACAGACAGACAAAATGCTCCTGCGTCAGATGGCCAAGCTCTGGCATCATCAGTTCCGCCACATCGCGCGGCAGACGGATGGACGCGCGGCGCTGCCCCGAACCTCCAAGCAGTCTGCGCCCCAACTCGAATGCAGCATGCAACTCGATCGCTTTCACCTGTCCGATTCCCTTCAAGCTGGTGAGTTCGGTGTGAGAGGCTTGAGCCAGGCTGCGCAAGTCGCCAAACGTAGCCAGCAGGCGCTGGGCAAGTTCAAACGCCGTCTCCTGTTCACTGCCCGTTCGCAGCAGAATCGCGAGAAGCTCGGCATCGGACAGATGGCCCGCTCCTTCGCGCAGCAGTCTTTCTCTTGGGCGGTCATAGTAAGGGACGTTTTTCTTACGCATTTCGTTACAGGTGGTTGCCGACATTTTTACCGCCTCCAGCAAATCGTGATCGGTTTGCGGAAACGGCTGGCATCAGAAGCGTCATGAGCGGGCAGAGGCCGTTGCCGCGGAATGCGCAGCACTGATGCGTTACAGCAGGGTGATTCCGAAGCGGGAAAGCATGCGGGCCGTCAAGCACAGCGGCAGTCCGACCACCGTAAAGTAGTCGCCTTCGATGCTTTCCACAAGGGTGGAGCCAATGCCTTGAATGGCGTACGAACCGGCCTTGTCCATCGGTTCCTTGGTCGCGATGTAGGAGCGAATTTCCCGCTCGGTCAGCGGGCGAATCCGCACCGTGGTATTGCTGTGTGCAACCTCGAAACGGCCGGTAGCGGCATCCGTCAGAGCGACGCCACTGTACACGGTATGCTCACGGCCCTGGAGCTCCGAGAGCATGCGAAAAGCGTCCGGCTCGTCAGCCGGCTTGCCCAAAATGCGTCCGTCCAGGACCACGATGGTATCAGAGCCAAGCACGACGCCGGCATCGAGGCGGGAAGCGACGGCCTGCGCCTTGCGAAGGGCCAATTCTTCCACTACCGCTTCCGGGGACATTCCCGGCTGAGTCGTCTCGTCCACTTCACTGGTCATGACGGTAAACGGCAGACCCAACGTCTGCAAAAGTTCCCGCCTCCTCGGCGACGAGGAAGCCAAAATGAGTGATGTTTCTGCTTTCATGCCACGTTCGACCTACTTCATTCTGCGATATATCCAAAAGGCGAGAGCAAGCCCTCCGATACTGGCCAGATTTAGTTTTACCTGAATGTTTATGTTATACTTCAGGATTTCCAAATCGGCCGCCGGGGTCCATGAAATCTCTTTACTCTTTGCGAGAAACGGGATCCACGGTCCCAAAATCTCTCCCAGGATACTGCCGCATAACATCCCGGAAAGTAAAAGAAGCAGAAGCGTAAGTGTTTCTTTCCCCTTCAAATCCCTCATCTCCCTTTTGTCTCTGCGTCCGAACCACTATTCCCCGCATCCGTCCCGCAGAGGTGCGGTGCAGCCAATGGCGGCTGCCCGACCGGTGCCGTGCGGCAGCCCGGCAATACCGGAACGAAGCCGTTCGAACATCTATATCTCTCAAGGGATTTCTTTTTTGCCAACCATAAGTGTAGCAAATGGGACAAGGTGAAACAATCCCCGATACTTACTGTATGTAAAGAAAAAACTTCCTGCAAGAAAACCTGCATGGAAGTCTTGGTCATGTACCGTTATTCCGCCGCTTTCACCTGCCGGACCCAGTTGGCGTAGTTCTCCCAGAACGTCAGCACGCCGGCCTGCACCTGCCAAGCATACGATTCCGCGCTGGCCGTCTTGCCGCCGACAATTGCCTCCGCCATTTTGTCGCGGGCCTGCACAGCCTGGTTCATGCCGTTGACCATTCCGGCGAACAGAGACTGCCCCGACTCTTGCGCGGAAACGGATCGGCCCTGCTCCAGAAAACGGCGGTGCTGTTCTTTGATCGCGGACGCTTCTTCCTTAGACAGCACCGGCTGGGCCGAACTGATCACGTGACCCGATTGGCTGGCCAGGGTGCGGGCCATCTCCAGCCCGGTTTGGAAAAACGCATTCAAATCCTCCGGTGTTGCCGTCCCCGCCGCTCCTGTAACGGAAACGCTTCCGGAGACACCCGGCAGGACCCATTCCTTGACGTAGACGTCCATTCCCTTTGCCTTCAGATTGCTGGCAAACCCGAGCACGGCGTCGCGGGCAGGCGCCGCAGCAGCAAACAGATACTGTTTGTCCTCTCCTTTGTACAGGAAGTGCGGGATGCCCGCTGCGTCCAACGGCTTGATCGCCTCGGCTGTTGACGTCTCGGGTTGGAACACTCCGATCTGGGCCACGTACAAACGCTCCTCCGGCAGTTGCAGCTCCACCATTTGCTTTGTGCCGTCCGCGTCAGTCCCTGCGGCTTCGGGTGTGACCGGTCCGGCCGCTTTCATCCCGTCTGCCTTATCATCCTTCCCCCCGGCCGAAAACGTCGTCACGGTATCGCTCAATACACTTTGATACGACCGGGACAGTTGTTCTTCGCCGAAAACGCTCAGCACCAGCAGTCCGAACACCAGCCCGATCGCCACCGCGCCGCCGGTGGCAAACAGATTTTTTGTCACGGTGCCTTGACGCACCCATTTCGACAGGACAACCCGGCTGCGTCTGAAACGGCCGCTTTCCTCCTCATCCGGGGAGAACTCCGCCTCCCGCTGCGGCTCAACGCCGCTATCCCGCACTGCCGTCACCTGCGGGTGCTTTTTGTGAAGCTCTTTTAACAGCGACCAGGCATCCTCTTCCCGCGACGTTTTGACGGTCGGGACGAAAGGGATCCCCTCTGCTTTCCGCCACTCGATCGGGGGCTGCCCGCCGTCCGTCTGCCCTGTTTTTTTCTCCGTCCTGCTTCCATCCCACCGCTCGCCGTTCAATTTTACCGTCACCTGCGTTTTTCTCTGTCCGCTCACGACAACGCCCTCCTCAAAAACAGGCTCTGTTTGTACCAGTCTACGTCGTGTGGGGACAGGTTATGACAGCATGTGGACAGCGAGGATGCCCGCACAGAGAAACGGAGCAAACGGCAGCGATGCCCCACGCCTTGCCTGCCCATCCAGCAGCATCAGGACACCTGCCGCCAGCGCCAGCGCACTGCCGACGGTAAGCCCAGCGGCAAACGTCCGCCAGCCGACCGCTGCCGCCAGCACACCCGCCAGTTTGGCGTCCCCCATCCCCACCACATCAGGTCGAACCGCGGAGATCGTCCCGAACAGCAGCAAGCCAAAACCCCCTGCCAACAGCGAGGAAAGCCAGGCGTCCGGATGCTTCAGCCAATGCAGGGCCGACAGGACGGGCAGGGCCGCCAGCAGGACGGCATTGGGGATGCGCCGGAACAAAACATCGGTCAGAGAAACCAGGAGACTGAATACAATGAGTAGGAGAGCGGAAAGCTGCTCTGTGATGTCCCTCCCGTCCTGCATTCGTACGACGGCAAACAGGGTGCCGCAGAGAAGCGACACGACCAGCCGGCAAAAAAGCGCAGGAGCACGGAAAGCAGACGGCCCAAAACGACAGGCCAGTCCGCATACATACCAGCCGGCAGCAGTGCCAAGAACTCCCGCACCGATCGCTCCCCACATCTCCACAGCAATGCTCCCTCCCTGTTTTTCTTCGCTGCAATGATTCTGCCTCTTCACAGCGGGACAAAAACAGGGGAGCCGTATCTGCCTAATCCAGCGGCCTCATTTTTCTGAGGCCATGCTCAAACTGGTGCAGCTGGTCTATGCGCTCGTTGACGAACTGGAAATCCTCCTGCCACCCCTGCTGCTTCGATTCCTGCACGACTTCCGCCTTCTTTTCCAGCGTCTTGATTTCGTTTCGCAGCGCGATGATGATATCCACAAATGTGTCCATATTCATCTGCCGGATTCGCTGAATAAACTGCCATTCCGCTTCCGTCAGCCGATATTGTTTGTTTGCCACGAAGTGATCCCTTCTTTATTGTAAAATGTGTCAAAATTTAATACTTTCGTTTCAAAACATGGACTTTTTGACGTCGCAATTTATATAATTATATTTGAATATGTTTATATAGACGAATTTACAAGGAAGGAATGAATGCATACTAGCATGAAAGAATTCCCTCCCCTTCGTTGAGGTCAGAGTTGACGTCAGTTCATCCAAACAGGAGGCGATCGTTGTGTTCAATATTCGGGAGTGTGACTTGCCTGGTATCGGGCGAAAGTACCAAATCGATACCAGGGGAGGAGACAAGCTTGTAGTCGTCGTTCACGACGACGGCCGAAGAGAGCTGTACCACTTTGACAAGGACGACCAGGATGACAACATTTCCATGGTCACGCTGGATGACGACGAAGCGCGTCAGGTCGCCGGCATCATCGGCGGGATGACCTATAAGCCGAAAGCCCTCGATACCATTGAAATTGCCTTGGATCAGCTGGTCATCGAATGGTACAAGATTGAACCTGGTTTTCGCTGCATCGGAAAAACCATCGGCGAACTGGACATCCGCCAAAAAACAGGGGCAATCGTCATTGCCATCATTGAAAAAGACCACAAACAGATTATCAGTCCCGGGCCGGAGCAGGTCCTTACCGCCGGCTCAACCCTGGTGGTTGCCGGGGAAAGAAAGCAGGTGAAGGCGTTAAAAACCACGCTGAGCACGGGAGGTGAATGATATTGGAGTACATCGTGTTTGAAGTAGGCCTGGCCATCGCGTTGATTGCCATCGCCGGCTTCATTTCCACGAAACTTCGCTTCTCCATTGTCCCCTTTTACATTCTGGTCGGCATGGCGGTGGGGCCCCACGCCCCTGATATCGGCCTGTTTGACCTCCGCTTCATTGAAAGTGCGCCGCTCATCGAATTTATGGGCCGCATCGGCATGCTGTTTCTGCTGTTCTACCTGGGACTTGAATTCTCCGTCGGCCGCCTGATCAAGGCAGGCCGCTCGATCGCCGTAGGCGGTACCATCTACATCGCCATCAATTTCACGCTCGGACTTTTGTTCGGGTTTGCCGCCGGGTTTCCCACAAAGGAAGCGCTGGTGATTGCCGGCATTACCACCAGTTCGTCCAGCGCCATCGTGGCAAAAGTGCTGGTCGACCTGAAACGGACAGCCAACCCGGAAACGGAGATGATCCTCGGCATTATCATGTTTGAGGACATCTTCCTGGCCCTCTACATCTCCATCATGTCCGGCCTGGTGCTGAGCGGGGCCTCATCGATTGCGGGCGTCATTACTTCCGCACTGATCGCGCTCGGCTACATGCTGCTGTTCATCATCATTGGGCGAAAGGCGGTCCCCTTGCTGAACCGCGCGCTCCAGATCAAATCCAATGAAGTGTTCATGCTCGCCGTGTTTTCCGGCCTCTTTCTGGTCGCCGGCTTCTCCGAGAAGATCCACGTCGCCGAGGCGATCGGAGCGCTGCTCGTCGGCCTGGTGCTCGCGGAAACGGAGCATATGAAACGAATCGAGCATCTGATTCTGCCTTTCCGCGACTTTTTTGGCGCCATGTTCTTCTTCAGTTTTGGCCTGACGATCGATCCCTTGGCGCTGAGCGGAGCCGTGTGGCTGTCCATCATCGCCGTACTGCTCACAATGATCGGTAACTTTTCCGCCGGTCTGCTCGCCGGACGAAGCGTCGGCCTGTCCCCCAAGGCTTCGTCCAACATCGGACTCACCATTATGTCACGCGGTGAATTCTCCATCATCATCGCGAATCTGGGGAAATCCGGCGGCCTGCTTGAGATCCTCCAGCCGTTTGCGGCCCTTTACGTGTTAATTCTGGCGATTACGGGCCCGTTACTGACGAAGGAATCAAAGCGGATTTACAACCTGCTGAACCGGGTAATCCCATTAGAGCGGATGGGGCGGAAGAAGCCTGCGGAAAGCTCCGGCCAGCATTGACAACCGGCAAGGCCACAGCCAGAGGCCGCTCGGATGTGTTCCACGCGGCCTCTGGCGACCACTCACGGCATCCATTTGACCAGGAGACCGGCGTGCACCAGCCCGCCGCCAAAGCCGTAGAGGAGCAGCGTATCCCCGGGCTTTACCTTTCCGTCGCGGATGCCCAGTGAAAGCGCCAGCGGAATGGTGGCCGCCGACGTATTCCCGTAGTACTCCATGCTGTACAGTGTCTTCTCCAACGGAAATCCGCTTTTTTCGCAGATGGACTCAATCATCCGCAGATTGGCGCTGTGGGGAATGAACCAATCCACGTCCCCAAGCGTAAGTCCGGCCTGCTCCACCACTTTCGCCATGCCTGCGGGAACCGTAGTGACCGCCCATTTGTACACTTCCCGGCCGTTTTGCACGATACAACCGTTTCCTGCCAGTTCTGCCTCACCCATTCGCCGCGACAACCCCGTGCGGTACAGATGAATGCCTCCCTCTCCTTTTGTTCCCAAATGGGCGGCAAGAAATCCCGGGTGCTGCTCATCCCGCTCCACCAGTACCGCCCCGGCGCCGTCGCCAAACAGAATGCAGGTGGTCCGATCCGTGTAGTCGGTCACCTTGGACAAGGTTTCCGCGGCCACGACCAGCACTTTTCGATGCAGCCCCGCACTGATCATGCCGTTGGCCAAGTGCAGGGCGTAGGCAAACCCGGCACAGGTGGCGTTTACATCAAGCGCTCCCGCCTGCCCGATTCCAAAGCGGGCTTGAATGCGGCTGGCGACGCTGGGAAAGGGGTAATCCGGCGTGGTCGTAGAGACGAGAATGAGGTCGACATCCTCCACCGTTTTTCCATACGCCTTGATCATATCCTCAACGGCGGCGATTGCCAAATCGCTGGTGAACTGGTTTTCGTCGGCGATCCGCCGCTCCCGTATGCCGGTGCGCTGCACGATCCACTCATCCGACGTGTCTACCATCTTTTCCAGGTCAAAGTTGGTCAGCACACGCGCCGGCACGCAGGTACCAATGGCCGTGATGCGTGCTTTCGATGCCGTTTTCATACTCATCTTTTCTCACCTCGCTCGTATTGTACCCCTATTATATCACCAAGTATTATTACCTGATGCTAATTTTCCCGTTTTATTCTATTGCTTTCATCACAAAAAACGCCCGGACCGTCATCCGGACGTTTTTTTGCCGTTTTTCACACGTGCTTGCCGTTACTTGACCAGCTTTTCCACCAGCCAGTAAGCGGACTTCCAAATGTCGCCCGCTCCCATGGTCAGGACCATGTCGCCGGGCCGCAGCGCGTTGACCAGATGCTCCTGTACCTGTTCTTTCGTCGGGATGTACTGCGCGCGCGGGTGGCTGTTGGTGCGAATCTTTTCCACCAGCGCTTCGGCGGTCACCCCTTCGATTTTCTCCTCGCCAGCCGGGGAGTAGATGTCGGTGATGATCACCTCGTCCGCTTCCTTGAACGCCCGGCTGAACTCATCCATGAGAAAATACGTGCGGGTGAATCGCTGCGGCTGAAAGACGGCGATCACGCGTCTGCCCGACGCCCGGGCGCCGTTCAGCGTGGCCATGATTTCCGTCGGATGGTGGGCGTAGTCGTCCACCACGAGGATGTCACGCGCTTCTCCGATAATCTGGAACCGACGTTTTGCTCCTCTGAACGTTCCCAGCGCCTGCGCAACCGCTTCAAAGCTCAGCCCCGCTTCCAGACAGACGATAATCGCTGCCAGTGCGTTGGCCACGTTGTGCTTGCCCGGCACGTGCAGCGTCAGCTCGCCGAGCAGCTCTCCACGTCGGTACACCTCGCATTGGGTGCGGCGGTCGCCGCAGACGATCGACCGTGCGCAAAAATCCGCCTGATCCACAAACGACGGGTGGATGGCGTACGTAATCACTGTTTCGGATACCGCTGTCAACATTTCCCGGACAGTCGGATCGTCGAGACACAGAATCGCTTTTCCGCCCGGTTTCAAGTGACTGAGGAACTGCGCGTACGCCCGCTTGAGATTGTTAAAATCGCCGCCAAAATGTTCCAGGTGGTCCGGTTCAATGTTGGTGACGACTTCGTACACAGGCCGATACTCCAGGAAGGAGCCGTCGCTCTCGTCCGCTTCCGCAACGACGATATCGCTTTTGCCCGCTTTTGCGTTGGTTCCCGCATTCAGCAGTTCTCCACCGATGATAAACGTTGGATCTACTCCGCACTCTTCCAGAACGTGGGCGATCATCGAAGTCGTCGTCGTCTTGCCGTGTGCACCTGCAACGGCCACGCCCGTCCGCTCGTTGAGAATACGGGCCAGCATCTGGGAGCGGTGCAGCACAGGAATGCCGCTTGCCTGGGCCGCGACGACTTCCGGGTTATCCTTTGGAATACTGGTGGAATATACGACCAGATCGCTGCCTGCGACATGCTTGGCATCGTGGCCGATATACACGACAGCTCCCCGTTCCACCAGTTTTTGGGCCAGATCGTTCATTGCGACATCTGAGCCGGTTACCTTGTAGCCAAGGTCGATCAAGACGCGGGCGATGGCACTCATGCCATATCCGCCAATGCCCACAAAGTGGACGCGTTGGGCCTGATCCACCCTATTCACCTGCCTCTTCTACTGTAGTGGGAAAGAACGCGCGTACTTGGGCGATGAAGTAGAGCGAACCGCAGACAACCAACCAATCGTCGCCGTTTACCCTCCGGCTGTCCTTCACCCAAGAAGAAAGAAACGCCTGCCAGTCGGAGACGGACTCAAGACTTTCTGTCTGCCATCCTCCCGAGCAAAACGCATCGTACAATTGCCGGCTCTCGGCGGCGCGAGGAAAGTCAAACGTCGCAAGGTGTATGGTCTTCACACGCTCTTGCAGCGGTTTGAGCGCCTCGGCCATCTGAGCAAGCGGCTTATCCGCCAGTCCGGCAAACAGCAGGTGCAGCCGGGTGTCTGCTGTCACCAACCGCTCCAGACTGCTCACCAGCGCTTCTATTCCCTCCCGGTTGTGTGCCCCGTCCAACACGACCATCGGTCTTGACGAGACGACTTCTAGACGTCCTGGCCAGCGAGTTTGTTGCAGTCCGCGGGCAATTTCCTCGTCTTCCAGCAAAAAGGAGAAGAAGTTTTTCAGCACGTCGATCGTCATAAGGGCAACGGCAGCATTATCCGCCTGATGGGGGCCGTTCATGGCCAGCCGGTAATCCGTCTCGTGCCGGCGGTGCAGGCTGCGGTAGCGGATGAGCTGCTCACCCATCCGCTCCTCCAGCTGCTCCACGTCAAAGTGTTGACCGATTGTGTACAGTGTGCCGCGTGCTTTCTCGACGTGTTCCCGGAAAACGGTGAGCACTTCCGGCCGCCGTTCACCGGTCACGACAGGCACACCCGGTTTGATAATCCCCGCTTTTTCCCGAGCAATCTCCTCCAGGGTGCCTCCCAGGACATCCGTGTGATCCATGCCGATGTTGGTAATGACCGAAACGAGCGGAAAGACGACGTTGGTGGAGTCGTTCCGTCCTCCCAATCCCGCTTCCCACACGACGACGGCGGGTCTGGCAATCTTGGCAAAGTAAAGGATGGCGATCATGGTGATCACCTCAAACTCCGTGGGCGAGCCGTACTCCGTTTCCGCCGCGCAGCGCTCCACGAGCGGCTTCACCTCATTGGCCACCGCTACCAGATCATCCTCGGGGATCATGACGCCATTAAACCGAATCCGCTCGCGAAAATCGAGCAGATACGGAGAGGTGAACGTGCCCACGCTGTAGCCGGCTTCCAGCAGCATCTGCGTCAGATAGGCGCAGGTGGAGCCTTTTCCGTTCGTGCCGGCGACGTGGACAAACGCCAGCCTGCGCTCGGGATGATCCAATTCCTGCAGCATCCACCGCATTCTCTCCAGACCCGGTTTCTGCCCGAATCTCAGCAGCCCGTGCAGCCAGTCAAGCGTTTCACTGTACCCTTCCAAACGGTTTACGTTCATACCGCATTGCTCCATTCTCAAAAGTATGCGAAAGGTCGGCGGTTCATTCGCTTTTCAGTTCCGCCAGGCGGGCAATCACTTTGTCCCGCTTCTCCATGTAATCAGCCAGTTTGGCCTTTTCTTCGTCGATCACTTTTGCCGGGGCTTTTGCCATAAAGCCCGGGTTGTTCAGCTTGTTCTCGATCCGCTCTACTTCCTTGTGCAGCGTCGCCAGTTCTTTTTCCAGGCGTTTGATCTCCTGGTCGAGATCGATCAGCCCGGCCAGCGGCAGGAACAGCTCCGCACCCGTCACCACAGCGGACATCGCCTTGTCCGGCGTCGCCAACTGCTCACTGATCTCCAGGCGTTCAGGATTGCAGAAGCGGACGATGTACTCTTTGCCCCGGTTCAGGCGTTCCAGCGCAACGGCGTCGCCCGGCTTGATCAGCAGCTCGATCTTTTTGGACATCGGCACGTTGACCTCGGCGCGAATGTTGCGCACGCTGCGGATCACTTCCATGAGCAGGTTCATCTCTGCCTCGGCATCCGGGAAGCTCCACTGTTCATTAACAGTCGGCCATGCCGCCACCGTGATGCTCTCGCCCTGGTGAGGCAGCGCCTGCCAGATTTCCTCGGTGATGAACGGCATGAACGGATGCAGGAGGCGCAGCGTTTGATCCAGCACGGTGGCGAGCACGGACTGGGTCGTCTTCTTCGCCGCCTCGTCGCTGCCGTACAGCGGCAGTTTGGCCATCTCGATGTACCAGTCGCAGAGATCGTCCCAGATGAAGTTGTACAGCACACGTCCTGCTTCGCCAAATTCAAACGCGTCCATCAAGCGGGTCACGTCGGCGATGGTAGCCTGCAGACGGGAGAGAATCCACTTGTCCGGCGTGGACAGTTCGCCCGACAGGTCAATGTCCTCGTAGCGGAAGCCGGCCATGTTCATCAGGGCAAAACGGGAGGCGTTCCAGATCTTGTTGGCGAAGTTGCGGTTGGATTCCACCTTCTCCCAGTAGAAGCGCTGGTCGTTCCCCGGCGAGTTGCCCGTCGCCAGCGTGAAGCGGAGCGCGTCTGCCCCGTATTTTTCAATTACTTCCATCGGATCGACGCCATTGCCCAGCGACTTGGACATCTTGCGCCCTTCGGAATCGCGAATAATGCCGTGAATCAACACGGTCTCAAACGGATTTTTCCCGGTAAACTCCAGGCCGCTGAAAATCATCCGGGCGACCCAGAAGAAGATGATGTCGTAGCCGGTGACCAGCACGTTGGTCGGATAAAAGTACTTCAAGTCCTCGGTCTCGTCCGGCCAGCCCAGCGTGGAGAACGGCCAAAGCGCGGACGAGAACCAGGTGTCAAGGACGTCCGGGTCCTGCTCCAGCTTGTGGCTGTGGCAGTGCGGGCACTCGGTCACGTCGTCGCGGGACACAATCGTCTCGCCGCAGTCCTGGCAGTACCATGCCGGAATCCGGTGTCCCCACCAGAGCTGACGGGAAATGCACCAGTCGCGAATGTTTTCAATCCAGCGCAAGTAGTTGTTCTTGAAGCGTTCCGGAACGAATTTGACGCTGTTCTCGCTGTACGCATTGGCGATGGCAGCATCGGCCAGAGGCTGCATTTTGACGAACCACTGCGTCGACAGGTACGGCTCGACGACGGCGTCGCTCCGCTCGCTGTGACCCACCTGGTGGATGTGCTCCTCGATTTTGAACATGACGCCCTGCTCGGTCAGGTCCTTGATGATCTGCTTGCGGCACTCGAAGCGGTCGAGGCCCTGATACTTGCCGGCGTTTTCGTTCATCGTGCCGGTTTCGTCCATGACCACGATCTGCGGCAGGTTGTGTCTCAAGCCGATTTCAAAGTCGTTCGGATCGTGGGCCGGCGTGATTTTCACGGCGCCGGAACCAAACTCGGGGTCGACGTAGTCGTCAGCTACGATCGGAATTTCCCGGCCGACAATCGGCAGGATCACCGTTTTGCCGATCAGGTGCTTGTATCGTTCGTCATCCGGGTGAACAGCGACAGCAGTATCACCCAGCATCGTTTCCGGACGGGTGGTCGCCACTTCGATGTAGCCGCTGCCGTCAGCCAGCGGGTAGCGCATGTGGTGCAGCGCGCCCTTCACCTCTTTGTAGATCACCTCGATGTCGGAGAGCGCCGTGCGTGCGACCGGGTCCCAGTTGATGATGCGGTTGCCGCGGTAGATCAGGCCTTTTTCGTAGAGACGGACGAATACCTCGCGCACCGCCCGGGACAGTCCTTCGTCCATGGTAAAGCGTTCACGCGAATAGTCCAGCGCCAGCCCCAGCTTTTCCCACTGGTCGCGGATGTGTTGGGCGTAGATGTGCTTCCACTCCCAGACTTTTTCCAAAAACTTCTCCCGACCCAGATCGTGGCGGGAAATGCCCTGTTCGCGCAGGTTTGCTTCCACGCGGGCCTGAGTGGCGATTCCGGCGTGGTCCATCCCCGGCAAAAACAGCGTGCTGTAACCCTGCATTCGCTTGGCGCGGGTGATGATGTCCTGCAGGGTGGTGTCCAGAGCGTGCCCCAGGTGCAGCTTGCCCGTCACGTTCGGCGGCGGGATGACGATCGTGAACGGACGTTTGTCCGGATCACGCTCCGCCTTGAAAAACTGCTTTTCGATCCAGTACGGATACCATTTGCTTTCCGCTGCCTTCGGATCGTAGTTCTTCGGCAGCAGTTGATCGATGTCTTGCGTCGGTTGAGTCGACATAGCACATCCTCCTTCGGAAAATAAAAAAACCTTTCATCCAAAGGACGAAAGGATCATTTCGCGGTACCACCTTTGTTAACACACGGCCGCGTCGAAAAGACAGACGGGGCGTGCGTTCCCTCAGACACATAACGGCTGTTGACCGGTTTCGGCTAAGCGGCATCGCTTCACCGAAACAACTCCCGGGCGACCTTCAGCCATTCCCTGCCTTAGAGAATCTCGCAGCAAATGATTCTCCCTCTCTGCCAAGGCGTCCTGGCCTACTCTTCCCGTTCATCGCTTGTTCCCTGTTCTGTTGCAGATTCTAGGTTATTATTATATACAAACTGCGCGCAGCCCGTCAAACCCGGCCTGCTACGCTTTTTTGACGCCAATGCCGAGCGCCTCCGCAAACCCCAGCAGTTCCAGGATGTCCAATATCTCTTCCCGCACGTTGACGATTTCCACGTGTTTGCCCGCACTAAGCAAATCCTTGGTGGTGTAAAACAGGCTGCAAATCCCTGAAGAATCGACAAACGTCACGTCGCGAAAGTCAACCGTCACGCGTTGATTCCGCTCCCCGTATTCACGCAGCAGCCGCCCCACTTCGTCCCCTACGGCCATGTCCAGTTCTCCGGCAAAAAACAGCGCGGCCTGTCCGTCCGCTTCGATTGCCCGGTATTCCATGCACAAACTCCTCTCCCTTGGTTTTCTCATCACGCCACCGGTACTGACAGTTCCCTGCTTTCATGTATTACCCTTTTGTGCATTTCCCAAACATTCACAATGGTTGGACGCGGCACTCCAAGACCAGTTTTGTGCCCGCCGACGAACTGCAAAGCAGGAGCCGGTCGCAGCACCGCAGCATGACGTGAAACCCGACACCCAGCGAGTTTCGGGTGGAATAGCCCTGGATCAGCGTCGCACGCGGCAGTTCTTCCAGATCGATGCCGCCCCCCTGGTCATGGACGACGGCGCGGCACACTTGCTCATTTGCCCGGTAGAGAGTGACCGTACCGCCGCTGCCGTGCTTCAGCGTATTGCTGGCCGCTTCGTTCAGCGCCACGATGTACTGCAATAGACGCTTGTCCGCCATTCCGAGCGGCTCCAGCACCCGTCGGCACTCGCGCCTCAGCCTGCTCAAATCCTCCGGAGCCCGTACGTCAATGGCAGCCAGCATCTCTCCTTCCCTGATCAGTGCAAACAGTTCCTCGTCAGTCAACAGGACCAGCTTGTCGCCCGTCACCGACGCCAACACCTGTTTGTACAAATCCCACTCTTTTTTCTGCCGCCGCCGCTCCTCGGCAATCGCCTCCGTAATGTCGATCAGCGCAAGGCCGCACGTCCGGTCCGGCAGGGGAGACGCGTACAGCTCGTAGACACGGCTCCCGTCCGGCGCTACGACCTGTTCCCTGAGCGCGGTGCCCGCGTCCGCCGCCCGTGCCGCCAGACGGCGCATCTCCTGCTCCAGCGGCTCGTCCACCCGAGCTGTCCCGAGCGGACGCAGGCGGCCGTCCTCCACCAGATAAAGGTAGATCGCCCCCACCTGGCGCAGGATGGAGAGCTTCTGCAGCTCCTGCTTGATTATCCGGCTCCACTCGTCGTTCCGCTCCCGCATGTTTTTCAACAGCGAGGCCGGGTCGAGCTCCCCGCTCAGATGCCAGCGGTGAAACTCATCCAGGAGCAGCCGCTCCAGCACCTCGTTCCGGCGCAGCACCTTTTCAATATCCAGCACGTAATACGGCACATTGCGGATTCCCCGGACCAGGCTGCCGATAATCCGAAAGTCGGCGGCCAGCTCCACTTCAATTCGCCCATGCAGCGGCTGCCCGGGACAGTACAGCCCCACTGCGGTCCGGCTGACCGCGCGCAGCTCCGCGACAGCCTCCGCGCCGTCCGCCAAAAGCGTCAGACGAACCTGCCGGGGCGGCAGCACCTTCTGCGCCGAGCGGCCCACCCGCAGTTCGTTCAGGCAGTTGCGGCAGGAGGGCTCGTCGGGACACCGCTCACACAGTATCATGCTCCTTCCCCCTCTTTCTTCGCAGCCGTTTGAAACTGAAGGATCAACAAGGAAATGTCATCCTTCTGCTGCCAGGCGCGGGTCAATTCCCAGACGCGCTGCTCCACCAGGGCAATGCGATCTTCGGCCGATGTCCGGCATTCGTTCCACAATGCGGACAATTCCCGGCGCCATCTGTCGGGGCAGCGGCTCGAATCGCGCCGCTTCAGGTCTGGCAGGCCATCCGTGTAGACGAGCAGCATGCCGTCTTCAGTAATGTCCATTTCCTCCCGGACGTAGCGGCTGTCGGACGACAACCCCAGCCCCAAGCCCCCGGCGCAGGAGAACAGGCCGACCTTGCTGGCCGACAGGTACAGCGGCTGGGGATGGCCCGCCCGGCTGAGAAAGAGCTTGTGGGCAACAGCGTCGTACACCACGATCAACATCGTGATGAACGAGCGCGTTTTGCTCAAATCCGCATACAGCAGGTTGTTCAGCCTGTAGAGTATCTGGTCAGGCTCCCAGCACGTCTGGATCACTGCCCGCAGCGCGCTGCGAATGCTGTTGGCCATCAGGCTGGCCGGCAGGCCGTGTCCCGATGCGTCTGCCACGACAAAGCAGGTGTAGCGCTGGTCAATCCGGACGTAATCCACGTAGTCCCCGCCCACGTAGGCAACCGGCAGATAGACCGCTTTTGCCTGCAGGCGCGGCAGCACCATCCGTTCCTCAGGAATGAGCAGCAGTTGAATTCTCCGCGCAAGCTCCATCTCCTGCTCCATCAGGCGCAGTTCAAGCGACTGGTTTTCGTGCAGACAGCGCAGGATCAGACCACGCACGTAGACCGCGAGCAGTCGGTAAAAGGGGTGCTCCATCTCTTTTTCATCCGCCTCTTCGTCCGCCGTCTTGGCCAACACCACCACGTAGCGGGGCGACAGCGGCGAATCCCGCTGTTCGTCGACGACAATCTGCTCCGTCAGCGTATGCCGAATTTGCGGATGGTCCGGATTGCCCCGGACGCTCTCGTAATAGACGACACCATCCGCTGACTCCAGGGACAGCCGCAGGTATAAAAGCGTGCCCATTTTGGCAAACCAGGCGTCCACCAGCTCCTCGATCACCAGCTGCAGGTTTTCGTAGCTCACTTCCCTCATGCTGTGCTCGTTGCTGACGATCAGGAGCTGTTCATAGCGCTGCTTCAGCTTGAGCAGCTGCGCCATCTGGGCGTTTTTCCGCCCACTCTGCTCCAATTGCTCCGCGAACCTCCGTTCCAGTCTGTCCACATACCCAAAGGCGCGTTTGATCACGCTCCGGTTGGCCCGGATTGTCAGCACCAGCCTCACCAGCGCCACCAGCGCTCCCAGGGCCATGCCGATCAGACTGAGGCGCGGTATGGCGGCAACGGATAAGGCGGCAACCACGGTACCTGTCAGCAGTACCGCCGCCATGGATGCATCATGGAGGGAAAATGTCAGTCTTTCGTACGAATGGGTGCAGTCGTCGATTTCCAGTGAGCGTTCACTGACTCGCTCACGACGCTGATGCGCCCGGCAGAGAAGCCAAAGCGAAGTGGCCCCCGCTCCAAACAGCAGAGCCGGAGACAAAAAGGGCAGCGCCGCCGTCAAAACAATAAACGGCAAAACGGCCGCAAGCAGGCGGCGCCGATCCGGCTGGGCCGCATCCGCCATCCGCCGATTGGCGAGTGCCAGGGTGACGGCGGGAAGCAGCAGCAAAAACCCGCTTTGCAGCGCCATTTGGGCGTGCAGCTGGCGGGACAAATCCGGCATGAGCATCAGGCAGACGGCTGTTGTGCCCAACATGGCGCACAGCGTCAGTGCGTCCAGCAGCGTCTTCCACCGCTCGCGGCCGAGATACGGAGCAAACATCGTGTGCAAGGCCAACAGAAAAAAGAGCGAAAAGCACACACACAAAGACAGGCTGATTATCCGGCCCCAAGCCATCGGGATGAATCCCAGCAGGTGTCCGGCTCCCCAGCTGATCAATCCCCATCCCAGCCAAAACGCATCCCAACGCCTATCGCAAGCTGAACGACGGGACACATGCACCAGATACGCGCCCGCGCCCGTACCCAGCGTGTAAAGAAGAGCTTCCCAGATCATCGTGGATCTCCTTATTTTTGCTATCCTATCAGACTATTTTCATTTTACCTACCCGCTCACTCCTGCGTCCAAACCTGTTTTTGCCCCGATAAGCGCGGCTGGTGCAAGGCACTGGCTGTATTCCTTGCGCATATGCTGGAACGAGGTGATTCCGATGAACTGCCGCTGGAAATTCCACCCCACCTACCTGAGGATCAAGTACGGCTGCAAACAGGTTCTGCTGCCGCTGATCATCTTTCAGTTCATCCGCACGGTGATCGTTCCCACATCGTTTGACGTCGTCCTGCTCGGCATCCTGGGGCTCTTGTACGTGGCCATTTACCTCGGCTGGCTGTAGGGGACTTCAATGAGGACAGCAAAAAAACAACGCCCCACTCTGTGAGACGCTGCTTGTCAAAAGGCCTGCTGAACCCAGCGGTTGAGCCGCATCAACCGGTCTATATCCTTCTCCAGCCGCTTGACGGCGTACAGTTCGTTCCAATCCCGCATGCCGCCGTAGTAGATTTCGATATCCCGCATCACCCTTTCCGGGTAGGTGAGAAAGATTGAAAGCAGGTCGATCTCATCCGGCCGAAGCGGAAAGATGCTGGTGTAGTGATGAAACAGTTGACTCGCCCCCGCCGCGTCGCCCGCCTGGTGAAAATAGGCGCGGTAGAACAGGGTCAGGTCACGGGTGGGCGTGTCAAAGAGGGCGCGGTCAAAGTTCAGCAGCTTTCCCTTCCCCGAGCGGTCGGGCATGATGTGGGCCGGATGGGGGAAGCCGTGGATCAGGGACAAGCGGAAGTGGGCGTGGGTCTGGTGCCGTTCCCGCCAATCCCGGAGCCGGGCAATCGCTGTTTGGGCCAGTTCGGACACGTACGCCTGATTGGCGAGGAAGACCACGTCAAACGGCGATGGATACAGGCGCTCACGGGCCAGGTCGGCCGCCTTCTCCGCATGTGCCAACAGATGCTGCCAGCGTTTCAAAAGGGAGTCGATCAGCGGCTCTACTTGGCGAGGATCGTCAAACCGGAAATTTTGCGTCAAATGGTGCAGCTCGGCCAATCGTTCCACGGTCGGCGTCGCCCAGGCCAATGGCTGATTGTCCCACAGTTCGCCCCCGGGCATCCAGACGGTCAGGTAATACGTGGTCTCTCCCTGCTGGACGTAAGGTTCGTCGTATTTCGTGTAACAGTACGGCACGGTTCCGTCCCATCCCCGCTGCTGCAGATGGCGCAAAACGCCGCTGACAAGCAGCAGCTTTTGCGCAGAGACCCGCGTCCGCTTGCAGACAAACGATCCGTAAGGGGTCAACACCTTGTACACGTTGGGGGGTTTTAGTTCATCGACGGTCTGGGCGTACATGTCGTATTCACGAAACAGCGGATAAATATCGTCAAAGCGGCTCATACGCCTACTCACTCCTTGCACCCTCAGCCCGCTCAGCCACACGCCGCAGCAAACCGTCGACGGCTTGCTGACGAACGAGGGCCTGCTCAAACTCCGCTGCCGAGCCCCCGTCCGGCTGACCATCATCCTCCATGTATTTTTCCATTTGTTTCCATAATTCCGTTGGTGCCGCCAGAAACGCCAGCATTAGCGTATAGTCGCCGTAACTGAGCGGTTTTGCCTCCTCGTAGCCGTCGAGAAAGGCATCCACCTGAGCTTGGTCATGATGCGTCAGGTACAGATCCCGCAAAAAGACGGCCACATCCCGCTGCTGAACGGACAGCGTCGGCTGGAAAAAGCCGCGCAGGTAAAGCCTGCCATCGATCATGCCCAAATTGTCCCGGTGCAGTTCGCCGTGCGAGACGGACAGTGCAGCCGGATCAATCCGCGAGCTGGCCAACAGGTCGGCGCTGCGCTGCATACGCTGGAGCACGAAGGGAAACAATTCGGCGACTCGCCGCCGTTCCCCCTCCGCCCGCCTGTACCTGGCCCGTACCGCTTCCCACAATTCCCGTGCCCGCCTTGACTCGGCCACCGCCTGAAGCTGTTCCTGGCGCCAAAAGTCTACGGCGGGAAACAGGCTGCTCTCCCGCTGGGCTGCGTGCATCATGCCGATGATCCTGCCGCATTGGCGGATGGTCTCGTGATCCGTCGGAACCGGTTCGATGTGGCGCAGATGGTCTGTCAGGGTAATGCCGCGGCTGGCCTTCACCAGATACGGTTTGGCATCCCGCGTGCGAATGAACCGTTCCAGTTCGCGAAACCCCTGCCGGGCCATCCTCTCCCGCCAGGCAAACGACCAGCGCATCACGTCCACACGCGGCCAGATACGCAGTTCCTTGGTGCCCCGGTTTGTCTCCAGCAGATAGCAGTCTTCCAGCGGCGTCATGTGGATTACCCTCGCCCGATAGCGCCGACAAATCTCGGAAAGGTCGATTTTCTCCACGGTTCCCCGCTCCTCACTCTGGAATGTACAAAATTTGCCCCTCCACTACCTGGTCCGCGCTCAACTTGTTTACCTCCAGGATCTTGGAGATGGGCAGGGAGTACCGCTGGGAAATGGATTCCAGCGTGTCGTTGCGCTGAATGATGCACAGTTTCAACTTGCTGTACCGCTCTTCTTTGCCGCGGATGAACGAGGTGAGGTTGTGCATCGCTTCCAGCGTCCTACTGTCCGGCTCGTACGCGTCCGCCCTGCGGGAAGAACTGGAGGACGACTCGGCGCTTTCGGCTGCCTGCGCTTCCTGTTGGATGCGACTTGCCTGGGAAAAGATGGACGTGAGGTTCAGTTTCTCCCCTTCTCCCTCGGTCGGCTTGCCGGAGATGGCCACACGCACCTCCCGCTCCTCTTCCGGCTTGGGAGCAGTCTGCACTTCCAAAACGTCCGGCTCCTCCTGCGCTTCGACGGTATCCGCCTCTTTCGCCTCCGCCTTGGCCTCGGCCACTCCCGTTTCTTCCGCTTTTACGCTTGCTTCAGCCGCTTCCGCTGCTTCCGCCTCCACGCTTGCTTCGGCCGCTTCCGCTGCTTCCGCCTCCACGCTTGCTTCGGCCGCTTCCGCTGCTTCCGCCTTCACGCGGGCCTCAACCGCTCCCGCCTCTTTTGCCTTCTTGTTGGCCTCGACAATTCGCGATTCACCCGCTGCAGGCCTGGCGCTTCCCGTTTCTTTACCTTCTGCCTGGGCCTCAACACCGCGTGTATTTTTCAATTCGGCCTCGTACGATGATGCGAATCTGGGAGCAGTGGCATCTGGAGCACTCTCCCACCTGCTTTGCTCCTCCCGAGCAGACGCGCGGTTCACCTCCCAGGGTGGAGCCTGATGAAACGACATCTCTGGATATTCGTCTGCTTCCAAAGCCGGCTGATCCCACGCACCTGTCACCTCACCGTATTCCGCTGAGGCGGTCACATCGCCATAATCCGTCTGGGAAGATGGCAAAGGTGAGGCAGGCCGGTCAAACATCGCCGCGTATTCAGCAAGCTCCTCTGCCTCCGCATGAGGCTCCCGCTCCATCCTCTCCAGCTCAGACAGCCTCTGTTCGAGTTCTTCCAACGAAGCTGGACGTGCCACGCGGTCCCGCTGGTCCGGGCTGATTGCTTCGGCCTGCCACTGTTCTGCTGCGCGGCTCTCCACATCCACGTCCGAATGCATGTCCGAGTCCGTCTGCGGCTGCACGTCTGCACGCACGGACATGTCCGCTTCCGCCGTTTCCACCTCCGACTGCATCGCCTTCTGGTCGGATACCCAGTAAGGCTCTGCCATGTGGGCGGCTTCATCGGCGGGGGCCGTTGCCGAGTCGGGCTGCAGGGCGGATTGTTGCCCCTGCTCGGTCAGCTGAATGCCGGCAATTTTCAGTTCTGCTTCGATCAGCAGTTGATGCGGCGTTTCCACCTGGCAATCAAAACCGTCTACGACCGCGTAAATGTCCCCCATTTCGGCAACCCGGCTGACTGGGATCGTGATGTTGACGGGGATCCGATGATTCACTTCCTCCTCAAAACCGAACAGCCCGCCGTTGTTTCCCGCCTGCGGAAACGGAGCGAATGTCACCGCTTCCACCAGGGTTTCCGCTCCGCCTTCGGTAGGCTCCGAGGCGCCCCTGGCCGGCTCGTATGTTCCGTACAACTGCAGGCAGCCTGTTATGGAGATGAAGGACTGGTTTTCCAGCACCTCAATATCGGGGACCAATTCCAGCTCTTTCAATTCGCCAATCCCGGCGCGTTCCGCGGGGAGGAATATGGTTTCCTTGATGGCGAACGACAGCAGCCCATCCTGAATCGCCATTCGTGCTCCTCCTTTCAAGTGCAGGACATTTCCCTATACTATATGGACAGGACGAGCCGTTTAGCACTGCAAAATGAAAGGAGCACAAAAGAAATGATAGCCGTGCTGCAGCGAAAAGACGGAGACGTGCGCCAACCAGCGGTCTGCCGGTGATGTCCAATGCTGCCATCAGCAAATGAGGGCAGCCACAACAGCTTTTTTGACATGGACATGCCGCACGGAAACGCAAAAAAACCGGGGCATCAATTCCCCGGTTTTTGTGTCAAGTGGTCAAGCAGTTCGCGCATTGCCCGTTTTCCCTGGTCAATGCAGTCGGGCACCCCGACTCCGCCGTATGAGGCGCCTGCCAGCCGCACTGCAGGAAGCGCTGCACCTACTTTGGCAGTCACGTCGCGCAGCCACTGCTGATGGCCGACCATGTAGGGAAGGCCCCTGTTCCAGCGGGTGACCCGGTAAAAATCAGGCGTATCGCCGATCTTCATGACCCGTTTTAAATCGCGAATGACCACGTCGACGATCTCCTCGTCGGAGCGGTCGACGATTTCCTCGTGGCCCGGCTTGCCGACATAGCAGCGGACGAGCGCTTTTCCCTCGGGTGTCGTATGGGGCCACTTGCGATGCGTCCAGGTGCAGGCGGTGATGGTGTAATTGGCCTTGCGCGGCACGACGAAGCCCGTTCCCTCCACGTCCAGAGGCACCGCCTCCGCCGGGTAGGCCATCGCCACCGTGGCCATGATCGTCGGCTTTGCACCGCCGAGCGGCGGGATATCGACGTACGGACGCAGCAGTTCCTGCGCCACCGGATGAGGGACGGCCAACAGCACTGCATCCGTCCGCAGCGTCCGACCGTCGCTCAACTGCAGCATATATCCCTCCGGCCGCTTTTCGATCTGCCGCACTCCGGTATTCTTCTGCACCGCCTCTGCCGGCAACAGCTGCTCGATCCGCTCCGCCAGCGACTGCAGTCCGCCTTTCAGCGTCATGAACATGCCCGTCGGCTTTTTCGGCTGTTCCGGCTTTGCCTGCGGCCGTGCGTTTTTCATCGCCAGGATCAGGCTGCGGTACTTCTGTTCCATTTGCGCATACTGCGGAAACGTGGAGAGCAGGCTCAGCTTGTCGATGTCGCCGCCATACACACCGGAGATGAGCGGCTCGATGACGTTTTCGATCACTTCGTCGCCGAGACGGCGGCGGAAAAAGTGACCGACTGATTGGTCCTCGCCCGGTTTTCCGCCCGGCAGCACCAGGTCGGCGGCAGCCCGCAGTTTGCCCAGCGGCGACACCAGCGGCGTCCAGACAAACGGCAGCAGTTTGGTGGGAATGCCCATTACCGCCCCTTCCGGTATGGATACGAGGCGATCCTTATGGACGATGTACGCCTGTCCGGCGTGGTTGTGCACAAGCTGATCGCCCAACCCGACGTCTTTGATCAGTTGGGAGGCGCTTGTTTTACGCTCCAAAAAGGAGTCCGCCCCCAACTCGATGGTAAATCCCTGATGCCGCCACGTCTGGATTTTGCCGCCCAACCGGCTGCTTTCCTCCAGCAGGGTAAAGCTGACCGGTACGCCCTCTTCACGGCTCCATTTTTGCAGGTAGTAGGCGGCGCTCAGTCCCGTGATGCCGCCGCCCACGATCGTCACATGCAGGTGTTTGTCGCTCATACGCTATTTCCCCAAGTCCGCCAACTTCTTTCCGACAACATCCGCCAAACAGTCGATAAACTCCGGTCTGGCGTTGGGCATCGGCGGGCGGTAGTAGTTTGCGCCCAGTTCTTCCGTCACCGCTTTGCACTCGATGTCGTTGTCGTAGAGGACTTCCAAATGTTCGGCGACGAACCCAACCGGACAGTAGACAAACGACGTGTAGCCATGCGCCGCGTGCAGCTCTCTGGTCAAGTCCTGCACGTCCGGCCCCAGCCACGGTTCCGGCGTTCTGCCGGCGCTTTGCCATCCCACCGCGTAGTGGGTGACTCCGGCGGCCTCGGCAATCCGTTTGGCCGTCTCCTCCAGCTGCTGCGGGTACGGATCGCCCAGCTGCAGAATCTTCTCCGGCAGGCTGTGAGCCGAGAAGATGACCACCGCTTTCTCCCGCTCCGCTGCCGACATGGCAGCAAACGTGTCGCGAAGCGCATTCGCCCAGTAAGCGATAAAGCCCGGCTCCTCATACCAACTGTCGATGCTGTTGATCACCGGACCGCCAATCTTCTCCGCATGGGCTTTTGCCCGAGCGTTGTACTCCTTGACACTGTAGGTGGAGTAATGGGGAGCAAGCACCAAGCTGATCGCCTCGGTGATGCCGTCGCGGTGCATCGCATCCACCGCGTCCTCGATAAACGGCGCGATGTGCTTCAAGCCGAGGTAGCCGACAAATTCCGCATCGGGGTGACGGCGGTTCAACTCCGCTTCCAGCGCTCGCACCTGCTCGTCCGTAATCTCAGCAAAACGGTTGATCCCGCCGACCGCTTCGTAACGCGCCTTCAGGTCGTTCAGCAGGTCTTCCGGCGGTTTGCGACCGCGACGAATATGGGTGTAGTACGGTTCGATTTCGTCCTGGCTGCGCGGCGTTCCGTACGCCATCAGCAAGAGGCCCCATTTACGCTTCGCCATCTGTTCACACCTCCCGTCACGAATCCCGGCGGTAACTGTGGATGAAGCGGGTCAGTTTCTGCAGCGTTTCCACCTTCGCATCCGGGAAGACGCCGTGCCCCAGATTGAAGATGTAGCCAGGCTGTTTGGTCCCCTCGTCCAAAATCGCCTTCGCTTTGGCCTCCAGCATGTCCCACGGCGCCAGCAGGAGCGTCGGGTCGAGATTGCCCTGCAGCACCTTGGTGACCCCCAGTTCCCGCGCGGTACGGATGGAGGTGCGCCAGTCGAGACCGACCACGTCCACCGGCAGGCGGTCCCACTCCTTCAGCAGGTGGCCGGCGCCAACGCCGAAGTAGATCGTCGGCACGCCTGTTTCTTTCAGCGCGCTGAAGATGCGGTGCATCACCGGCGCAATATAGGTGCGGTAGTCCTCGTCGTTGAGTGCGCCCACCCAGGAGTCGAACACCTGCACAGCCTGCGCACCGGCGCCAATCTGCGCTTTCAGGTAGCGAATGGTCATCTCTCCCAGCTTGTCCATCAGCGCCTGCCATGCCTCCGGCTGCGTGTACATGAACGCTTTCGTCTTGTGGTAGTGCTTCGACGGGCCGCCCTCGATGATGTAGCTGGCCAGGGTGAAAGGCGCGCCGGCGAAACCGATCAGCGGTACGGAGAGCTGCTGGCGCAGGATTTTAATCGCTTCCATTATGTACGGCACGTGCGATTCCGGGTCCAGTTCGCCCAGGCGCTGCACATCGGAAAGCGTTTTGACCGGATTGGCAATGACTGGTCCGACGCCCGACTCGATGTTGACGTCCACTCCGATCGGCTTCAGCGGGGTCATGATGTCAGCAAACAAAATGGCGGCATCGACACCCAACTGCTCAACGGGCAGCCGCGTGACTTCCGCACACACTTCCGGTATGTAATTCATCTCAAAAAAGCTGTACTTGGCGCGAATCGCCCGGTACTCCGGCTGATAGCGCCCCGCCTGCCGCATGTACCAGACCGGTACGTGCTCCGTCGGCTCGTGGCGACAGGCTTTCAAAAACGTATCGTTAAACGGTTTTGCACTCATGAACAAACCTCTCTTCGTTCAAAGAATGATCCTCTTTCATGATACCATCCACCATTCGACAAATCCCGCATCTTTTGTGTCAAAATCGTTATCGTTTCATAGTGTTTCCAAAAAGTTCCTACTGAATGCGAATATCCCCGGTCGCGGAGCGGACGAGGATGCGGGGTCCGTCGGAGCCGTTCGATCCGTCCAGCCTGTGATCCGTTCGCTCGCTGTAGGATAGTCCGGGCCACTCGGCGTCCACTTCACCCGTGTCGGATTTCAGGTCGAGCCGGACGGCCGCCGGTTTCTTCTCCAGTTTGATCTGCACGTCGCCCGTATAAGTTGTGATGTCAACATTGCCGGTCAGTTCGGCCAGCACCAGATCCTGCACGTTTCCCGTATCGCTGTCGATGTTGACATCGCCGCGGATGCCGACCAGGTCCATGTCACCCGTGCCGGTGCTGACCGCCAGCTGGTCGCCCTCAAAGCCGTTCAGCTTCACGTTACCGGTGCCTGTTTGGATCGTCAGGCGCTTGGCCTGCAAGCTGCCGGTGCGAATGTCTCCCGTCACGGTGGCAAGCTGCACGTCCTGATAGGCAGCAGCAGGAATGGTCACCTGGAGTTCCAGTCGAGTGTTGGGAGAGAAGAAAAAGCCGCCCTGTTTTGGCTCCCCCACAGTGATCCGCAGGATACCGTCAGGGGTTACCTCCGTCTGCAGCGTCGGCTTGAGAGCAGCGGACACCTCCCCGACCAGCCGGACGCTGATCGACGACTCCTGGGCAGCGGAGAAGACAACATCAGCTGTCTCCGTCTTCAATTCGATATTGTTCACCTGCTGTGTGATCGTACGCTGCTCGTCGATGGACTGCACGTCAAAATGGAAATGCCCCCCCTGATGAAACTGCCAGACGAGCCCTCCCACTCCGACAAGAAAGGCAAGAAAGAAAAAGCCGAATAATCGATTACTGATGCGTTTCATCTCATTTCCCCCTGATCAAGCGCAGATTGAAATGCAGGTAGCGCAGAGATTGCCGGTACAGCCAGCCGGTCACCCGGAACAGCCCGATCGCCATCATGCCGCCCAGTCCAAACGACGCGATGCCGGCAAACACCATGTAGGTGCGGTGATCGGATGCTTCCGGAATGACAAAAGGAAACAGCAGGCCGACCGGTGCGATCAAAAGTGCCAGCGAAGCGGCGTAGAGGCCGATCAACACGCCGATGAGCGCAAGAAACGGTCCCAGGACAAAGACGAGGTTAAAGAAGACAAGCATGACGGTCGCGATCACCGTCCGCGTCATGTTGCCGACGGACGCATCGGACTTCACCTGGTATATCCGATGGTCGGCCAGGATTTCTTGTGCAATCAGCCGGGGACTGCCCAGTGCTTCGGCAATCTCCTGCTCGCTTTTTCCGCTCTTGACACCGTTCAAAAAGTGCTGCGTGTAACTGGCCAGGATGTCCAACCGCTCCTTGTCCGGAAGCTCGCGCAGCAAGCTGTCCAGCTCACGTATAAATTCACTTCTCGTCATAAACGATCCCCCCTGGTTCATCCGATTGACCCCGCAGGCGAATGCACAACTCCACGTAACAAACGGAGTCGTTCCCGATCGGTTCGCCCTGAATCGGGAAGCTGGCAACGGACAAGCATCGACCCGAGCCAAACGCATTTTCCCATTGCTGACTTGTGAACGGCGCTTTCACTACCATTGTACTAGGATCGCGGCGATTAGCGAATACAGCCCCAAATGTACGTTACGAGCAAGGCCCCCGTTTCATTTCATACGTGTTCTCAATTGGGCGACGGGAGACACACATTTCTTCTCTGCGCCAGTCAAGCGGAGGCGTATTTTCCAGTGATGTCTGTTTCAAAAACAAACGACGCCAGATGGCAGCGCCTATGAAATATGAAAATGTGAATCTGACAATCTGTATTATGTCCGGTTGATATAGTTATAGACATACTGGCAGCATTATTGTAAAATAAAACCAAATATTCCAAATATTAAATTATTTAAGGAGGAATTTGCGATGAGCCGACGTTTTCTGCCCGCCTTGCTCGCCCCTTCCCTCGCCCTTTTGCTGGCCTGGCCGTCCGCTGCCGCAGCAGCCCCCAGTCCCACTCTGCACGACGACAATCCAAACGGAAAAGCAGGGGATTGGTACACCGGAGCGATACCGCCCAACGCTTCGAATGACAAACCGGTATTGCTGTTCGTGCAGGGGCTTCATTCTGACTACACCACGTGGACTGCCTCCGACGACTTTTACACCGCCGCTTACAACGCCGGATACCGCACCGCGTTCGTCCAGCTGCCGGATGCGGAGGGCACCGGCGGCAGCATGTGGACCAACGGCCGCATATTGGCAGATGTCATCAAGAAAGTGGCCGACTACTACCAAGTCCCCCAGATCAATGTAATCGCCCATTCAAAGGGCGGCATTGACACGCAAGCGGCGCTGGTGTACTACGGAGCGCACCCCTACGTCAACGTCGTACATCAATTGGGCACGCCCAACAAGGGGTCGGAACTGGCCGACCTGGCCTACAGCGATTGGACGTGGTGGCTGGCGGAGATTATTGGCATGCGTGACGATGCCGTCTACTCGCTGCAAACCTCCTACATGGCTCAGTTCCGTGAGCAGACAGACAACCGGGCGGAAGCCCGCAAGGCCACCACGTACATGGGAGCAGGTACCGGTGACGATGGATGGTTTTCCCCCACCTGGTTCGCCCATGCCATCCTCCCCGGCTCGGATGACGGGGCCGTCTCCCTCGACTCGGCGTTCGGTCTGCCGTACGGTATCCGCTCCTTTACGGACAAAGGCTCGGAAAAGCTCTCCCACTTCCAGCTGCGGGATGCCTCCAAGACTTGGGAGCTTGTCCGGCCCAAGCTGAAACTGGCTTCCGCCGGATGGAGTGAAGCCGGAGCGGCTGAAGCCGAGTGGACTGACGCTGGATCGGCCAAAAAAGCGGATCAGGCCGACCGGGTGCCGGCACGCAGCAAAGACGACGCTACCAGTGCCATCTATCGCGGCGGAGAAGTGGACGGCGAGCAGACGGAGCGCATTCCTCTGGAAGGCGGCCTCAAGAACGTGATGATCGACGTCATGGTGGCTGACGAAGCGACCACGGTGGAACTCATCAGTCCGTCGGGGAAGGTGTACAGGCCGGAAGATGGAGAGGCAGTGTCGGACGAACACGGCATCTTCGGCAAAGCCGTGCATCACGTCTTCTCGATTGACAAGCCGGAAAAAGGAGAGTGGACCGCGAAAATCAACGGCAAACGGGACGCGTACTTCCTGCTGGCCGCCGTCAAAGGAGGCGTCGACCTGAATTGGCAGGCGGACAAGCAGGTGTTCAAGAAAAACGACACCGCTTCGCTGCAGCTTGAGACGCGCAAAGGCAAAACAAAGCAGACCTCGCTTCAGCAGGCCACGCTGCGTCGGTCCGGATCCGGCAAGGGAACTGAGCTGAAGCGGCTCCGTGTCAATGCGGTCAGCGACAACGAGATGAACATTCGCTTCCAGGTGCCGTCCGAGCCGGGTGTCTACAATCTGTCGTTTGAGGTGATAGGCGTAGACGAATCAGGGGCAGCGTTTACGCGGTCGGTCAACTACAATTTTGCCGTCACGGACGATGACGGTGAGATTCCTCTTCCCGAATAAAACGAAAGAAAGCCCTCCGTCCGGCAGCTGTTCGGACGGGGGCTTTCGCTGTTGCTTCATGGCGGGTAGCAGCAGTATGGTCCTGCCGATCGCTCGTTTTACTCGTTGACTTCGACGATGCGCCCTTCTACCTTTGGGTTCACCGTCTTTTTGTTTATCAACGCTTCTTCGACGATGGTGTAGAGCGTGAGGCCGGTGTTGAATCCCGGTTTGTTAAACGACTCGTAGCCGTCGCCGCCGGCAGCGATGAAGTCGTTGGTGGCTACCTTGTAGGTTTTCTTCAGATCAAGCGGCTGGCCGCCCACTTTCACTTCCACGACACGCTCGCCGGCCGGCTTTTTCGGATTGTAGGTAAAGGACATGCCGCTGATTTGCGGGAATCGTCCTGCGCCTTCCTCCACCTGGCTGACGCCGTTTTCCAGCGCCTTTTTCAGCTCTTCGCCTGTCACTTCGATCACGGTCAGGGTGTTCGGGAACGGCAGCAGCGTGTACAGGTCCTTTTTCGTGATGTCGCCCGCTTTCAACTGGGTGCGGATGCCGCCTCCGTTGATCAGGGCCACGTCCGCTTCGTGTCCTTTGATTGCCTTCGTGCGCTCCAGCATGATGTCTGCGACCAGGTTGCCGACGTTGGTTTCTTTTTTGCGCACCAGGCTGCGGTCTCCGTCCAGATCCACTTCCGACTTGGCGATCACTACGCCCATGACTTCGTCGATCTTGCTGACAATCTCCTGCACCAGTTTCTCTACTTCCGGGTCAGCCTGTACACTCTCATCGTACTCTTTCAACCCGCCGCTAAACGCGACCAACTCCTTGCCCAGGTAGTACAGGTCGGCACGGCCCAGAGATTTGCCGTATTCCCAGTCCTGCACGATGTAGGTGCCGTTGACCACTTCCGGTGTCTTCAGCGGCGTGTGGGAGTGGCCGCCGACGATCAGGTCGATGCCCGGCACGTTCTTCGCGATTTCGCGGTCCACCTCAATCCCCACGTGGGAGACCACGATCACGTGATCCGCTTCCTTTTTCAACTGCGGCACGACCACCTTCGCCACTTCCACCGGATTTTTGAACGTCAGCCCTTTCACGTTGTCCGGATGCGTGAGAATGGGCGTATCCTCCGCCACGAAGCCTACGAACGCGAACTTCTTGCCGCCGATCTCCGCCTTGTACGTGGGCACGAGGAACTCCGTGCCGTCAGCCTTAAACACGTTGGCGGAAATGATCGGGTACTTCAGCATATCGCGCAGCTTGAGGAGCTGTTCGTAGCCGAAGTCAAACTCGTGATTGCCCGCGGCCATCACGTCGTAGCCGAGGTGATTGAGAATCGGCACGACGGACTCTCCCTTGAACTGGTTGACAAAGACAGTGCCCTGGAAGGTGTCGCCGGCGTCAATCAGCAGGAAGTTCTCGTTTTCCTGACGCCACTCTTTCAGCAGCGTGGCAATCTTGGCAAAGCCGAATTCCTTGAGGCTTGCATCCTCTTGAATATGTCCGTGCGTGTCATTGGTGTGGGCGATGGTGATGTGCGTGGTGGCCGCGTCCCCGATCGCCTGGAAGAATTCGCCGCGGGTCACCTGTGCCTTGTTTTCCAGCTTGAGCGTATAGCCCAGCTTTTTCGCCATCTCCGTCAGCTTTGCGGCGGACGGCAGTTGTGTCGGAGTGTTGATGTCGTTTGCGCTAATTGCTCCCTGGCTGTTTAGCCAAGTCAGGTACGGTGCGGACCAGTGGGCTCCTTTGCCCGCCGAGGCGGTGACGTGGACTCCTTTCAGTTTGGCAAAGACGACGGCGGCCTCAGCCAGCGTCACGCTGCGCTCCAGCGCCAGATCACCGTTTTGTCCCGGTAAGAGGATGGACTTTTTTACCATCCAGTCCACATGCTTTACCGGATGGAGCGGCGCGGCAAACGCCGATCCGGCCATCAGCGACGAACAGATCGCTGCAGCCACTACGGCCAGGCTGATGCGACGTGCTTTTTTCATGAGTGCTTCTCCCCCCAAAACAATAATTGATAGAATAGGACAGCACTACTGATTATAGCAAAATTTTCTTGCGATTTGTCCACATTTTGTCAGAAACTTCCCATAAATTCGCCAATCGCCGTCGTCAAGTCATCCGGGACTTCCAGCATGCCCATGTGGCCCGCTTTCGGCAGCAGCACCTGGCGAACGTGCGAACCGTCTGCCGTGAAGGTCTTGGCCGGGGAGACGATCTGGTCCTGTTCGCCCGCGACAAGCAGCACAGGCAGGCTGGTTTTCTGCAGGACGTGCCGTCGATCCGGCCGATCTCTCATCCCCTGCAACGTGCGGATCGCTCCCTGCGGATCAGTCCCAAGACCTATTTCCCTGGCCAGCCGCACATCGTCAGGACGGGAGGTGACGCTGTCTGGGGCAAACAGCCTGGGCACAAGCGCCTTGATAAACGGCTCCATCCCGTTCTGCCTGATGCTCTCCATGCTCTTGTCGCGGTTGGCCTTTCCCTGTTCGTCGTCGGGATACGCGGTGGAGTGGATCAGCCCGAAGCCGGTCAGCCTGTCCGCGTAGCGCTCCGCAAACGCCAGCGTCACGTAACCGCCCAGCGAGTGGCCCAGCAGCGTCGTCTGTTCCACTTCCAGCGCATCCAGCAGATGAACCAGATCCTCTGCCAGCCGTTCCATCGTGTACGGCTTGTCAGGCGCGGAACTGCTGCCGTGTCCCCGCAAGTCCGGCACGATCACGCGGAACCGCTTTGCCAGTGCGGGTATCACCTTTTGCCAATAGGCTGAACTGCCGCAAAAACCATGTACCAGCATGAGCGGTGCGCCGCTGCCCGCATCGGTGTAGGCGAGGCGAACGCCGTTTGGCAACGATACTTGTTTCATCATCGCAAATCCCCCTCGTTTTTCTCCTATTTTCAAAGTGTTGCCCGGCCAGGCGGATTCATACACCTGTCGGCTGAAAGCCGGATCACGTGGAATCCCCGGCCGCCGGAGCGGAACAAGTCCGCTTGCCAGGGCTTGTCCTGCCCCGGTATGATTGGAAAAACACGGTAATGAACTCCCTCAGGCCAATCACGCGCTGGAAATCAATCTGGACGCGGAGGCGTCGCTCGACGTGCTGCGCCGCCTTATGCGGGATATGGCCACGTTCCTCTCCGACCGCCTTTCAATACCCGCACGATTAGGATACGGACTGCGGAGACCGCCCTCTCTGTTCCCGGCACCGCCGGCGGTTTGCCGCAGCCCGTCCCCCTTTCCTCTTCTCAGACTTTAGACTCATTTCTCGTTTGAACGCGCAAAAACACTCACGACGAAAGCCCCTCGTGCCGATATGTGAAAAGGACCTCACGTTTACGACTCTGAGCACACCTGGAGGGAGCGTCATGATACATGCATCTCGTCGGGCACTTATCCTGCTGATCGCGCTGAGTATAGTAAGTCTCATATTTTTGATAGGACTCTCCACCAAGGAGACAACGGCCGAAGTACTGCCAACCCGCGTGAAGCCTGCCGTAGGAAAGCCGCTGAAAGCCACGTGGCTTTGGCACACATACGAGACCGCTTCGGAACCGGATCAAATCCTCACGTTTGCCGCCGAGCAAGGCGTAAACCTGCTGTATCTGAAAATCGATACCTCGCTCTCCCCTGCGTATTACCGGAAGTTCATCGGCAAAGCCCGCGCTGCCGGAATCGACGTGCATGCGTTGGGCGGGAAATCCGATTGGGGACTGGCACAAAACCGTCAGGACATCCTTGCGCTCGTCGATTGGGTCAACCTGTACAATCGCAAAGCAAAGGCTCAGGAAAAAATCACCGGCATCCATCTGGACATCGAACCGTACCTCCTGCCTCAGTGGAAAACAGATCAGCAAGCAGTCATCCGGCAGTGGATGGGCAACGTGGAGGCGTATGTCAGCAAAATCAGGCAGCAGCCTTCCCTGCAGATTGGGTGTGATCTGCCGTTTTGGCTGGACAATATCCCCGTCCCCGGCAGCCCCGACACCTCGCTGGCCGAATGGATGATCGCCAAGCATGATCACGTGGCCGTGATGGCTTACCGCGACCGGGCGGCAGGATCGAACAGCATCTCCTCGCTCGTGACCCAGGAGCTGGATATGGCCGACCGTCACGGCAAGAACCTGCTTGTCGCCGTTGAAACGAAGCAAAGCAGCGAGGGCAATTTCATCACCTTTTTCGAAGAAGGCAACGCGTACATGGACCGGGAACTGAACAAGCTGCCCGCGCTCATGGCGAAACACCCTTCCTTTGCCGGCGTGGCTGTCCACTCCTATGAATACTGGAAGGAATTGGCAAGATAATCCTCCAACAAAAAAGTCCCTGCCGCAATCGGACAGGGACTTTTGTTGTCTCAACACTCCCGACAGCGCGGGCGCCTGCTGCTGCTCTTCGCCGTGTGCCGGTTTACAGCTTTTTCATCGCCTGGTAGCTGGCTTCGATGGTGCGCTCAATATCCGCTTCCGTATGGGCCAGTGAGACGAACATGCCCTCAAACTGGGACGGCGGAATCATGACGCCTTCTTCCAGCAGGTAGCGGAAGTAGCGGGAGAAGCGCTCCAGATCGGATGTCTTGGCTGTCTCGTAGTTGACGACCGGCGTCTCCGTAAAGAACAGGCACACCATGGAGCCGACGCGGTTTACCGTATGCGGGATGCCCAGCTTCCGTGCGTTGTCCGCCAGTCCTTCTGCCAGGCGGGAAGAGAGTGCATCCAACCGCTCGTAGACCCCGTCCTCACCCAGTATCTGCAGCGTGGTCAATCCCGCTGCCATCGCCAGCGGGTTGCCGGACAGTGTGCCTGCCTGGTAGATCGGTCCCGCCGGTGCTACGTGCTGCATGATGTCCCGCCGGCCGCCGTATGCGCCGACCGGCAGGCCGCCGCCGATCACCTTGCCCATTGTCGTCAAGTCAGGGGTGATGCCGTACAGCTCCTGCGCACCGCCGCGGGCAATGCGGAAGCCGGTCATCACTTCGTCAAAGATCAGCAGTGTTCCGTAGCGCTGCGTAATCTCCCGCAAGCCCTCCAAAAAGCCTGGCTGCGGCGGTACGACCCCCATGTTGCCGGCGACGGGTTCCACAATTACCGCAGCCAAATCTTCGCCGTACGCTTCAAACGCCATTTTCACGCTTTCCAGATCGTTGTACGGTACGGTGATCGTATGAATGGCCGTCGCTTCCGGCACACCTGGGCTGTCGGGCAGTCCAAGCGTGGCCACGCCAGAGCCCGCCTTGATCAGCAGGCTGTCGGCATGTCCGTGGTAACAGCCCTCAAACTTCATGATTTTGTTCCGCTTGGTATAGCCGCGCGCCAGCCGGAGTGCGCTCATCGTCGCCTCCGTGCCGGAGTTGACCATCCGCACCACTTCGACCGACGGGACGATCTCGCAGACCAGCTTGGCCATGTCCGTCTCCCGTTCGGTCGGAGCGCCAAAGCTGGTGCCAAGCGCAGCCGCTTCCTGGATCGCGGCCAGTACTTTCGGGTGGGCATGGCCCAGAATCAGCGGCCCCCAGGAACCGATGTAGTCGATGTAGGTGTTGCCGTCCACATCGACGACGCGCGCTCCCTCTCCTTTGGCAATGTAGACGGGATTGCCGCCCACGCTTTTAAACGCCCGTACCGGGCTGTTTACTCCGCCCGGTATGTACTGCTGTGCTTCCGCAAACAGCCGGATCGATTTTTCCATCTTCATCGCCTGCTCACCTCGCCAGCCATTTTGCCACGTCTTTGGCATGATAGGTAATGATCAGGTCGGCACCGGCCCGCTTGAAGCCGACCATCGTTTCCATGACAATCCGCTCTTCGTCGATCCAGCCGTTGGCCGCCGCCGCTTTGACCATGGAGTACTCGGCGCTCACGTTGTAGACGACGATCGGCAGATGAAAGGACTCACGCAGGCGCAGCACCATGTCCATGAACGCCAGCCCCGGTTTGACCATCAGGAAGTCAGCCCCCTCCGCCACGTCGGAAGCTGCTTCGCGCAGCCCTTCACGGGCGTTGGCCGGGTCCATCTGGTACGCCTTGCGGTCGCCCGACTTGGGCGCGGAATGAGCCGCATCCCGGAATGGGCCGTAGAACGACGAGGCGTATTTGACCGCGTAGGACATGATCGGCACGTGAGTAAAGCCGGCTTCGTCCAGCGCCGCACGAATTGCCGCCACAAAGCCGTCCATCATGTTGGACGGTGCGATGATGTCTGCTCCCGCTTTCGCCTGCGAGACTGCCGTCTTTGCCAGCAGCGTCAGCGATTCGTCATTGACTACGTCGCCGTCGCGCAGCACGCCGCAGTGGCCGTGGTCGGTGTATTGGCACAGACAGGTGTCGGCGATCACGACCAGTTCAGGATGTCTTTCCTTGATCTGACGGATGGCTCGCTGCGTCACGGCGTCGTCGTTGTAGGCTTCCGAACCGCAGGCGTCCTTGTGCTCCGGCACACCGAAGACCAGCACGGACTGGATGCCCAACGCTGCCACCTCGTCAATTTCCTCGTTCAGGCGGTCCAGCGAGAAGTGATAGACGCCCGGCATGGAGGGAATTTCCTCCTTGATATTCGAACCTTCCACCACAAAGATCGGGTAGATCAGATCCTCCACACGAACGTGGTTTTCGCGTACCAAGCTGCGCATCGCCGCGCTGGAACGAAGCCGGCGATGACGGTCAAATGTGAGTGCCATGTACATCCCCTCCCAGATTTGCTGTTAACGCTTGCAACAAGCCGTCCACCGTGTACTCCCTGGCCACGGCGTGAACCGGCAGGCCGAGGCGCTTGGCCGTCTCAGCCGTAACCGGCCCGATGCAGGCAATCCGCACGGAGGCCAGCAAGCCGTCCAACCCGTACGGGGCCATCACCTGCGTGAAGTGCTGCACCGTGGATGAACTGGTAAACGCAATCGCGTCGATTTCCCCCCGGCGCAGCCGCTCCGCCGCTTCCGGGGCATTCGCGCCGTCGATAACCGTTTCATAGGCGTCCACCTCGGTCACCTGCAGCCCCATGCGGCGCAGTTCATCCGGCAGCGTCTTGCGGGCGATGTCTGCCCGCGGCAGCAGCACCCGCTGGCCCGGTGTCAGACGCCCCTGGAGCGCGGTGAGCATGCCCTCCGCCACGTAGTCGGACGGAATCACATCCGCCGTCCAGCCGTGTTTTGCCAGTTCGGCAGCTGTCTTGGGTCCGACCGCCGCCACGAGGCCGGTCATCCGATCCGGACTCACGCCCAACTGCCGCATTCGCTCCAGAAAAAAGCGGACGCCGTTGACGCTGGTGAACATCACCCAGTCAAACGAATCCAGGCGGCCAATTGCGTCGTCAAGCGGTCCCGTGTCGGTCGGCGGCACCATTTTCAGCAGCGGAAACTCGTATGCCTCGCCGCCCAGCGCCTCAATCTTTTCCACCAGCTCGCGGGCCTGGCTGCGGGCCCGCGTCACCATCACCCGGACGCCGGAAAGCGGCAGGCGATCCTCGCCAATCGGCGTCAGCCGGTTCATCCCAGATTCTCCTTCTGCACCTCTGCCAGCACCTCGCCGGCTCCTTCCGCCAGCAGGGTGTCAGCCAGTTCCCGGCCGAGTGCGTCCGGATCGGTGCCGGAGACTGTCCGCTTGAACACCCGTTTTCCGTCAGGCGACGCGACCAGACCGGTCAGTGTCACGGTCGGCGCGGCATCGCCCGGCGCTTCCGCCACGGTGGCGTAAGCCCCGATCGGCACCTGGCAGCCGCCCTGCAAACGGTGCAGGAAGCTGCGCTCTGCCGTCACCGCCAGGCGGGTCGGCGGGTCGTCCAGGCGGCGCAGCAGCGCGAGCGTCTCCTCGTCGTCCGCCCGGCACTCGATGGCCAATGCCCCCTGCCCAACCGCCGGCACGCTGATCTCTACCGGCAGATACTGGCTGATCGTTCCGTCCCACTTGACCCGCTCCAGTCCGGCCGCCGCCAGTATGATGGCGTCGAAATTGCCTTCGTTCAGTTTGCGGATGCGCGTATCGATATTGCCGCGCAGCGATTCGATCTGGATGTCCGGCCGGTAGGCCAACAGCTGTGCGGAGCGGCGCAGGCTGCTCGTGCCCACCAGCGCCCCGTGCGGCAGCTCATCCAGCGTCTTGCCGTCCTTGGACAAGAGCACGTCGCGGGGGTCCACCCGCTTGGGAATTGCCCCGATCACCAGTCCCTCCGGCAGCTCTGCCGGCATGTCCTTCAGACTGTGCACGGCCAGGTCCGTCTCCTTGTCCAGCAGCGACTGCTCGATTTCCTTGACGAACAGTCCCTTGCCGCCCACCTTGGACAGGGTGACGTCCAGGATGCGGTCTCCTTTCGTGACGATTTCGTGCAGTTCAAACGACGCCTCGGGCGCAAGCCGTTTCAATTGGTCCACGACCCAATTGGTCTGGGTGAGCGCCAGCATGCTGCGGCGCGTTCCTACCTTCCAGTTTCTCATGGTAGCCTCCTTGCGTGGCGGTTACAGCCATCTGTGAAATGTGGAGATGTCGGTGGCCAGAAAGTTGACCAAGAGCAGCAGAAACGCCGTCAGGTTAAACTGGGCCAGCCGCCGCATCTGCCAGGTGTCGCTGAAACGCTTGTACAGCCAGTACGAATACGCCCCCAGCACCAGGGTCGACAGCAGCACCTTGGCATCGAGCCAAAACTTCTCGGGCAGGACCACCCTGCCCCAGATGATCCCGAGAATGATTGCCAAGAGCAGCATCGGCACCCCGACCATGTTCATCCGGTACGCGTACGCTTCCAGCATGTCGAGGCTGGGCAGCCGCCGCAGCAGCGGCGTCCAGCGTTTTTCTTTCAGCATCTTGTGCTGCAGCAGGTACATCGCCGAAAAGATCATCGACAGGGAAAACGCCCCGTAGCTGAACAACGCCAGCGTGATGTGGATCAAGAGCAGGTCCGACGTGAGCGTTTCCGATATGGCCGTCAACGGCGTCTCCGGCAAAAACATGGAGAGCACCAGCACGACAAAGCCGATCACATTGGTAAAGAATACCAGCAAATCGATGCGAAAAAAATAATTAATCAGAAGTGACAGGGAGACCAGCACCCAGGAATAAAAAAAGAGCGTCTCAAACAGTGTGATGACGGGAAAGTACGATTTTGCCGCCACCTGTGAGACGAAAAAAGCGGATTGCAAGGCCCAAACGACAGCAAGCAACCCGAAAGCCAGGCGATTGACTTTCCGGTTGCTTTGCAAGAAGTCGTTGAAATAGAAGAGAACACTTGCAGCGTAGAGAAAGATCGTCAGGTCGTAGATCCATCTCGCGTCGGCCATGTACGCTCTCCTCTCTTTCCATTTCGGTCCCTACTCGCGGAAGCCGGACGCAACGACCTGCTCACGAGAGGACAAGTGTTTTTTTTTCTCTTTTTCCCAGTCGGCTTCCCGCTCAAACCGCTCCAGGGTCTCTTCCAATGCAAAGATGGTTGAGAACATGTCCAACACGTCGTCCCCGTTCGACTTGGCCGCCATCTCTTTCAGACGGACGACCGGATCGTGCAATAACTGATTAATCATGCCCTTGGTCGTCTTGCGAATGATGTGCAGCTCGCGTTCGGTCAGGTTGGACAGCTTGTTCTCCATTTTGCGCATTCCTTCGCTGTGGATCGCCTCCGCCTTTTCACGCAGCGCGGCAATCAGCGGTGAAACGCCCAGCGTCTGGTACCAGGTGGTGAAGGCGACGATTTCATCGGCAATCATCCCCTCCAGCCGCTCCGCCTCGCGGGAACGCTCCGCCAGGTTGCTGGCGACAATACCTTCCAGATCATCAATATCGTAAAGGTAGACGTTATCCAGTTCGTGCAGGCCGGGGTCCAGATCCCGCGGCACAGCGATGTCGATCATAAACAACGGGCGGTGTTTGCGACGCTTCATGATCGGCATGAGCTGTTCCTTGGTGATCACATAGCCTGCAGCTCCTGTGGAGCTGATGACGATGTCGGCGGTGAGCAGTGCCTCAGGCAACTGCTCCATCGTACAGGCGTCCCCTTTGAATTTCTCCGCCAACATCCGGGCACGCTCCAGCGTCCGATTGGCGACCCGCACGTGCTGTGAACCGTTGGCGTGCAGGTGTTTGGCGGTCAGCTCGCTCATTTTGCCCGCGCCGACGATCAGCACTTCCTTGCCCGCGAAGGAGCCAAAAATCTTTTTCCCCAGTTCCACCGCGGCGTAGCTGACGGAGACAGCGTTTTGGCCGATCCCCGTTTCCGTGTGGGCCCGCTTGGCAAACGTGACCGCCTGCTTGAACAGCATGTTGAACACCGTTCCGGTCGTCTTGAGCTGCTGGGCGAGCAGGAAAGCGTCCCGTACCTGTCCGAGGATTTGCGTCTCGCCCACCACCATGGAGTCAAGGCCGCAAACGACACGGAACAGGTGTTCAATCGCTTCTTCGTTTCCTTTTATATAAAGATGTTGCTTGAACGACTCTTTGTCGACGCCAAACCACTCCGCCAGAAATCTCAGCACGTAGTCCCGCCCCACGTTCAACTGATCGCAGACCACGTAGATTTCCGTGCGGTTACACGTTCCGAGAATGACGCATTCCGCGATGCTCTTCGTCTGGGAGAGGAGATGAAGAGCGCGTGCTGTCCCGTCATCGCTGAACGTGAATTTTTCCCGAATTTCGACTGGTGCTGTTTTGTAATTAAGACCCAGCAAAAGGATATCCATAATGTCCTCCCGGTATTACATGCCAGTCGGCTCTGTGTAAAATGCACTATTATTATAACATTATGTCCCCAAACGACCACTTGTAAATGTGAAAAGTTTATTAACGGGTGCAGCTGGGTCTTGATCCTACAGGCGAAACCGCTTCGTGATTCGCTGCAGCGACATCGTCTTCTCGGCCAGTGTCTCTGCTTCCTCTGCCAGCAGATGCACGCCGCCTGCCTGCTGCTCTACGGCGCTGGCCGCCGCCGAGACGCTCTCCGCAATCTGGCCTGCGATCGTCTTTACCTGGGTCAGCGTCTGGCCGATCGCCCCGCAGTGCTGGGCGAGCCGCTCGGCCCACGCGGCGTTTTGGGCCGACAGAGCCTGGTTGGCGTCCACCACCACCTGCAGGCTGCGGATCGCCTCACCCGCTTCCCGCACGTGACGGCTGGAGCGTTGCAGGTCGTCCAACTGGCGCTCCACTTCTGCCGCCGTCTCGGTCACGTCCGCATGAATGGCGGCTGCGGTGGACAGGATGCTGTCCGCAAACTGCGCGGTCTCCTCCGCCAGCTCACGAATCTCTGCCGCCACCACGGCAAAGCCCCGGCCGTGTTCCCCGGCTCGAGCCGCCTCAATGGATGCGTTGAGCGCCAGCATATTGGTCTGCCGGGCAATCCTGGTGATCGCCGCCACCTGCTGCCGGATCTGTTCCGCAGCCTGTGCCAGTTGGCGGATCGCTTCCGCCGTTTCGGCCATGCCGGACTCCGCTTGTCCCACCTGGCGGGAAGCTGTCTCCACCGCATGGTTGCCCCGCTCCGTGGTCATCGTGGCGCTCTCGCTCATCTCTCTCGTCTTGTTCAGGGCCGTCTGCATCTCCGTCAGCATGGCTGTCATTTCCTGCAGGTGCTCGACCGCTTCGGCGGCCACGTGGGCCTGTTCCTCGGTCCCCGACTGAAACTGCTGCATCATGCCGCTCAGTTCGTCAAAGGTGTCCCGCAGTTCCCGTGACCGCAGCGCCTGCTTGCTGCTGATCTCCCCCGTGCTGTCCGCCGCACCCGCGATCTCGCTTACGATGTTCTGGATGCCGATCGCCATCTTGTTTAGTTCCAGCCCCGTCTGATGAAATTCATTGCGCGAGCGGGTGACCACTTTCCGGGTCAGATCGCCGGACGAGACGGCCCGGGTCAGCTCGCGCCATTCCTGCAGGCTGGTGCGCATGATCCGGTATATCCACAGGCTGCCGATCAACCCCGCGCCGAGCGAAACGAACGCCCATACCGCCGTTTCGGCAAGCGGCAGACCCCTCCCAAGCAAGGCCGCCCATCCGCACAGCGGCGGGATACAGCCGAGACCGATCAGCGCCGGTCCCAAAAACGGCCGGTGCAGAATCGTGCCCATCCGGAGGACGTACCGTCTGCCGCCAAATGTGCCGATCGGAGCGGCGGTGTCGATCAGCCGCTCGCCCGTGTTGCGCAGGTAAAGCTGGGAGAGGACTTCGCGCGCCGCGGCTGCACGCCGTCCCACCTCGTCGTCAAACACGATGCCCTCCCGCAGCCGGTTGGTATGGATGTGTCCGTATCCCGTCTCGTCGACAATGACGAAGTATTCGCGATTCCCCAACTGCTCGTCCAGAATCCTTCGGACAGCTTCCCGTTTCTCCTCCAACCCGCTGCTGCCTGCCAACAGCTCGGCCAACCGCTGGGCGGTGCGGGTCACTTTGGTTTCCGCCCGGCGGGCCCGCCGCGACCGAAGTACGGACTGATTCATGTGAATCCCCCTTTTGACTTTTCTTTATTTTCCGATATTTACATGCAATTGCCAAGCTGAACTCCACCTGTGCTTGATTTCCCCTCTGGCATGCCGTATCATGCAGGCATGGAACCGAAACGTTTGCAATCGTCTGAATCATTCGGAAGGAGAGAAACAACCGTTGAAAAAACAATGGATGGCTGACGTGACCCTGTTTCTGATCGCGTTTGTCTGGGGAGCCACGTTCCTCGTCGTCCAGCAGGCCATCGCCGCTCTGCCGCCCAACGCCTTCAACGCGGTGCGCTTTTCCATCGCCACTCTCTTTCTGCTCGCCATCCATTGTCTGATCGATCGCGAGCAGCTGAGGAGCTGGAACTTCCCGCTGATCAAGGCCGGATGTCTGATCGGATTTTGGCTCTGTCTGGGCTACGCCCTGCAGACGGTTGGATTGATGTACACCACACCGTCCAAAGCGGGCTTTATTACCGGTCTGTCGGTAGTGCTGGTCCCGCTGTTTTCCTTTCTGATCCTGCGCGAGAAGATCAAACCTGCCGCCATCACCGGCACGCTGATCGCCGCCTGCGGGCTCTACCTGCTGACGAAAACCTCGTCGCTTGCGTTCAACCTCGGCGACGTGCTGGTCTTCGGCTGCGCCATCTGCTTTGCGCTGCAGATCGTCGCCACCGGCAAATACGCTCCTCGATTTCCTGCCCTCCCGCTGGCGATCGTCCAGTTGGGGACGGTGGCCGCGCTGAGCTGGGGGTATGCGCTGTTGTTCGAGGACTGGCGCCTTGCCTTCGACCCGGCGGTGCTGCTGGCGCCGGAAGTGGCGCGCGGTCTGATCGTGACCTCGATCTTTGCCACCGCGCTCGCCTTTTTGGCCCAGACGGCGCTGCAAAAGAAGACGAGTTCCACCCGTGTGGCGCTGATCTTCTCCCTGGAGCCGGTGTTTGCCGCGCTCACTTCGTACCTGTGGATTCACGAAGTGCTGACAGCGCGGCAATTGGCGGGATGCGCCCTGATCTTTACCGGAATGATCCTGGCGGAGCTGCCGATCCAGGAATGGTGGAAAAATCGGCGCATCAGGCTCAATCAGGATGATGGCAGCCGAGAGTCGGCGTAATGAACAGTGACAGATAAAAAAACGGGGCTGGCTTTTGTGCCAGTCCCGTTTTTTCACATTTTCACAGCACACAGACGGGTGCGGTTTGCCCGCTTGCCCCACGCAGATACGCGCTTGGTTACCTCGTCTGTTTCAACTCCAGCAGCACCGCTTCCACAAACAGTTTCATCACGTTGCCGCACACCTTTTGCGGCAACCGTTCGGTCCGCTTCATCCAGCGCTTCAGCCGAAACAGGTGATACGCCGCCGTGAGCGTCCGGCCGCTTGTGCCCGCCTCGATCATGGCGGTAACCGACTGCCCGACCTTGGCCCAATGCCGGTACTTTTCCACCCAGCCGCCAATTTCGGCGGCCAGTTTGCGGTTGCGCATCCGCTCCATTAAGTGCAGCGCCGTCTCTTCCATATCGGCAAACAGACGTCCGAGCATGCGCAGTCCCGCCTGCCTGTCCCCGTACAAAAACTGAAAGCGAAACTGCAGAAACGCCTCCAGCAGCGCCGGCGACTCGGTCTCGTTGAGAAACGAACCCTGCACATTGTCTGCGAAGCGGAGTACGGCGGCGGCGTCTTCCGGACCGGCCACTTCTTCCACGGCCTTGGCCCATGCCAAGGCTGGATCGTACCCTTCCGGATCGCGCAGGTAAGCCGCTGCCGTCAAGAGCGGTATCTTTGAGCTCTCCGCCCGCGCCATCGGATTGGCCACGTATCCGGCTACGTGCCGCCACAGACCGGGATCGCGGTGGCGCAGCGGGCCAATGTGCAGCTCATCGGCCATCGCCAGGTCGTTTACCGGATAATTGTCCCAAATCAGCGGTTTGTGCCCCGTCCGTTCTGCAAAAAAGCGGGCGTCCGCCTCGGGCAAAAACGGCGAGCAGACAAAGCGGCCGGTCCAAAACAGGTCGATTGACTCCGGCAGGCGCTGTCCCAGTTCCGTGATGTACGGTTCGTCGCCCATGCCGTGATACTGGGTGGGACAAACGGTCAGCTCCACTCGCTCCTCCCAGCCATCGATCACCTCGTGCAGCTTCAGCACTACTTCCGCGTGCGCTTGCGCCAGCGTGCGGTAGCGGCTTACGTCCGCCGGATGCATCAAGGCCAGCGGGATGTCGTCAAACAGCAGGGCGAAGTGACGCACGCCCCGTTCGTACATGGACCGGTACTTTGCCAACAGGCGGGAAACATGGCTGTCATCGGCGTACTCCATATTCAAGCCGGGGCTCAAGCAGTAGACAAACCGCACCCCGGACTCCCGAGCGCACGCCATCCAGCCCTCCATCTGCTCCAAAGCCTCGGGCGGATGCGGCTCCTGCCAGCGTTCCCGCAAATAGGGATCGTCCTTGGGTGAGTAATAGTACGTATTAAACCCATGCCGCCCCAAAAAGCGAATCATGTCCAGCCGCTCCGCATTCGTCCACGGAGTGCCGTAGTAACCTTCGATTACACCGCGTACGGGAAAAAACTCACGGTTGTGCATGGACACCCCTCTTTTCCCGCAGGTGTTACGACGGGGCGTTGCCCGATTCCACCGTTTCCGGCGTCCCGCCTGCGAGATCCTGCTCAACTTCAGGGGCAGTTTCTTCCTGACGCTGCAAGCGGCGAACGATTTCACCCCACAGTTCGTCCCGTCCCTGGCCCGTTTCCGAAGAAAAGATAATGAGTGCATCGTCACCGCGCATCTTGAGTTGTTCGCGGATTACTTTCGTATGCTGAAGCCAGCGGCCGCGAGCGATCTTGTCCCCCTTGGTGGCCACGACCACGGTGGGAATGCCGATTTCCTTGCACCAGTCGTACATCGCCACATCATCCTTGCTGGGCGCGTGGCGGATGTCCACCAACTGAATCACAAACCGCAGCTCCTTGCGCTGCTTCAGATAATTTTCAATCATTTTGCCCCATTGCTGTTTCAGCGATTTTGCCACTTTGGCGTAGCCGTAACCGGGGAAGTCGACAAAATAGAGCAGGTTGTTGACACGAAAGTAGTTCAGCGTCTGTGTTTTTCCCGGCTTGGAACTGGTACGGGCCAGCCCCTTGCGATTCATCATTTTGTTTAACAGCGAGGACTTGCCTACGTTGGAGCGGCCCACCAGGGCGATCTCCGGCAAGCCATCTGTCGGGTACTGTTTGGGTCCGACGGCGCTGATGACAAACTCAGCCGATGTGATCTTCATCGCGTTTCACCAACCGCTTGCCGGGTAAGCGCGTGGCGCAGGACCTCGTCCATGTGTTCCACCGTGATCAGTTTCAATTCCTTGCGCACGCTTTCCGGGATGTCTTCGATGTCTTTCTCGTTTTCCTTGGGCAGGATCACCGTCGTCAGTCCGGCCCGATGAGCGGACAGCGCCTTTTCTTTCAGTCCGCCGATCGGCAGCACACGGCCGCGCAGGGTGATCTCACCGGTCATGCCCACCTCTTTGCGCACCGGGATGCCGGTCAGGGCAGAGACGAGCGCCGTGGCGATGGTGATGCCGGCAGACGGACCGTCTTTGGGGATCGCTCCTTCCGGCACGTGTATGTGGATGTCGTTTTTCTCGTGGAATTCGGGGTCGATGTTCCACGCGGCGGCGCGGGAACGGATGTAGCTGAATGCCGCCTGAGCCGACTCCTTCATGACGTCACCGAGCTGACCGGTCAGCGTCAGTTTGCCCTTGCCAGGCAGAATGCTCACTTCTACGTTCAGCGTGTCGCCGCCCGCCTGCGTCCAGGCCAGGCCGGTTACGGCACCCACCTGGTCTTCCCGCTCAGCCAGGCCGTAGCGATAGCGCGGTTTGCCCAGCAGGCTCTCCACCGTTTTGGGCGTCACCACGACCCGCTTTTTCTCGCCGCTGACGATCAGCCTGGCTGCTTTTCGGCAGATGTTGGCCGCTTCCCGATTCAGGTTGCGCACGCCCGCTTCTCTGGTGTACTGACGAATTACCTTCAGCATCGCCTCTTCGTTCATCTGCAGCTTATCCCTGCCCAGCCCGTGCTCTTCCATCTGCTTGGGCAGCAGGTAGTCGCGCATGATGTGCAGCTTTTCCAGCTCGGTGTAGCCGGCGATGGAGATGACCTCCATCCGGTCCAACAGCGGGCGGGGAATCGTATGCGTGCTGTTGGCCGTCGTGATAAACATCACGTTGGTCAAATCGTAGGTCTCCTCGATGTAATGGTCGCTGAACTTGTCATTCTGGTTGGGGTCCAGCACTTCCAGCAGCGCGGAAGCGGGATCGCCGCGAAAGTCGGAGGCCAGCTTGTCGATTTCATCCAGGAGAAAGACGGGGTTGATCGTGCCTGCCTGTTTCATCCCCTGGATGATCCGGCCCGGCAGCGCACCCACATAGGTGCGGCGGTGGCCGCGAATCTCCGCCTCGTCACGCACCCCGCCCAGCGAGATGCGGACAAACTCCCGCTCCAGGGCACGCGCAATGGAACGGGCGAGCGACGTTTTCCCCACGCCGGGAGGCCCGACCAGGCAGAGGATGGGACCGCGCATGGAATTGACCAGCTTTTGCACCGCCAGATACTCCAATACCCGTTCCTTCGGTTTTTCCAGCCCGTAGTGGTCTTCGTTCAGCACCTGTTCCGCGTGATGGATGTCCAGATTGTCGACGGTCCTGCGCGTCCACGGCAGGGACAGCAGCGTGTCGATGTAGGTCCGGATCACCGCTCCTTCGGCGGACGTGGTCGGCATTTTCTCCAGGCGCTCCAGTTCTTTCTCGATCTTGTTCTTGATCCGCTCGGGAGCGTCGGATTTCTCCAGCTGGGCGCGCAGTTCATCCACTTCACTCTGCCGCCCGTCTTTTTCGCCCAGCTCTTTTTGGATCGCTTTCATTTGCTCACGCAGGTAGTATTCCTTCTGCGTCCGCTCCATCTGCTTCTTGACGCGGTTGCTGATCTTGCGCTCCAGTTCCAGCACCTCGCGCTCGTTGTTGAGGATGTCGAGGAGAATGTTGAGCCGCTCCTTGATGTTGGTCGTCTCCAAAATCTCCTGTTTGTCCTTCATTTTCAGCGGCAGATGGGAGGCGATCACGTCGGCCAGCCGACCCGGTTCCTCGATGTCGCTTACGGATGTAAGCGCCTCCGGTGAAATCTTTTTGGACAGCTTGATGTACTGTTCAAAATGGCTAAGCACGGCGCGCATCAGCGCTTCCACTTCGTTCTCGTCAGCCTTTTCCTCTTCCAGGTACGTGATCGAGACCTGGAAGAAATCATCCTGCCGTATATATTCATCGATTCGGGCCCGCTGCAGGCCTTCCACGAGGACGCGAATCGTGCCGTTCGGCAGCTTCAGCATCTGTTTGACCCGTGCGACAGTGCCGACGCTGAAGATTTGCTCGGCGCTGGGTTCTTCTATGTGGACTTCTTCCTGCGTCGCCAACAGGATCTGGTTGTCATCCACCATGGCCTGCTCCAGGGCGCGGACTGATTTTTCCCGTCCCACATCCAAATGGAGTACCATGGATGGATACACAAGCAGTCCGCGCAACGGGAGAAGCGGTATCTCTCGTTTACCGGAACGTTCGCCCAAGCTTATGCACCTCTCCTTGATCTGTACGAATTGCCTGCTTAACATGCAAAAACGGCTCAGACAGCCGTTTTTGAACATCGCGTAAGCTTCGGAGTGAAGCTTTTTATCATTGTAGCGCAAACGGAATCCGATGTCTAATTTCCGGGCGCACCGCGGTTACAGCGCGCCATTACAACGACAGAGACGAAGAGGCGAGATCTTCCGCCGGAAGCTGCAGGGTGAAACCGGCGCTCTCCGTCTCCGGTTCTGCCAGAAGGGCCAGATCGATTGCCTGCTGCACGGTGGAGACGGGTATCACTTCGATGTCCTGCATGTCGGCAAACAGCGACTGCCAGTTCTCCTCGGGAATCAGCACGCGTTTTGCCCCTGCCTGTCGGGCGGCTTCCACCTTGGCCACTACGCCGCCGACCGGTTTTACCTTGCCGTGGATGCTCACTTCCCCTGTCATGGCAACCAGGTTGTCTACCGGCCTCTCCTTGATCGCCGAATAAATGGCGACGGCAATCGTGATGCCTGCCGAGGGACCGTCTACCGGCACACCGCCGGGAAAGTTGATGTGCAGGTCGTAATCGTACGGCTGGACCCCCAGCCGATTCAGCACGGTCAACACGTTTTCGATCGAGCCTTTGGCCATCGACTTGCGCCGGACCGTGCGGCTGCGACCGCCTATTTCCTCTTCTTCGACCAGGCCGGTCATGGTGACGCGGCCGGCCCCGGGTGTCGACGCCCGGCTGGCGGTCACCTCCAGCTCCATCACGCTGCCCATGTTGGGGCCGTACACAGCCAGGCCGTTGACCAGCCCCACCTGCGGCGTGTCATGCACCTGCTTTTCCTGGCGCGGCGATTTTTGGCTGCTGTGCACGACCCATTCCACATCGGCGGCGCGGATCGTCGAGCGCCCCTCGGTCATTGCGATCCCTGCCGCGATCTGCAGCGTGTTGATCGCCTCCCGGCCGTTGGTGGCGTACCGTTCGATGACGCCGACCGCGTCGTCCTCCATCGACATGTCCATTTTGGAGACGGCGGTGCGGACGATGCTCCCGATCTCCGCCGGCTTGAGCGGCCGGAAAAAAATCTCCAGGCACCGGGAGCGGAGCGCTGCCGGCAGTTCTTCCGGCATCCTCGTCGTCGCACCCACGAGGCGAAAATCGGCCGGCAGTCCGTACTTGAATATCTCGTGGATGTGTGACGGTATTTGCGTGTTCTCTTCGCTGTAGTAGGCGCTCTCCAGCATCACTTTGCGGTCTTCCAGCACTTTCAGGAGCTTGTTCATCTGGATCGGATGCAGCTCGCCGATTTCATCCAAAAACAGGATTCCGCCGTGGGCCTTGGTCACCGCCCCCGGCTTCGGCTGCGGAACGCCCGACTGTCCCAAGGCGCCGGCACCCTGGTAAATCGGATCGTGCACGGAACCGATCAGCGGATCGGCGATGCCCCGTTCGTCAAAGCGGGCAATGGTCGCGTCCACCTCCACAAACTTGGCGTCGCTGGAAAACGGCGACAGCGGATTCTGCTTCGCTTCTTCCAGCACGACGCGGGCGGCAGCCGTCTTGCCCACGCCCGGCGGACCGTAGATGATAACATGCTGTGGGTTTGGCCCGCACAAGGCGGCACGCAGCGCGCGCAGCCCATCCTCCTGTCCGACGATCTCTTCCAGTTTGGTCGGCCTGGTCTTCTCCGAGAGCGGTTCCGTCAAGGCGATCATCCGCATCCGCCGCAGTTGGTCCAGGTCTTTGCGCGACTCCCGGTCACTCGATGTTTTCGCTGACCGCTGGGTGCGGAGCAGATTCCAGAAATAGGTTCCTATGATGATCCCGACGACTACTTCGATGCAGGCAATCACCAATGTCGTATAGTCCATCCGTTAACCCTCCCACGCTCACTTCGCACCACATCGAGAAGAAAACGCGTCTGTTGCGGACACATGCGCAAAAGCCGGTTCTTCCTCTCGGGGATGCTTGTTTTTTGTATCAGCCCGTGTATCAGCCCGCGATCGCGAGAAGTCCTTCCTGATACAGTCGTGATCCAATCAAAAAGCGTCTCGTGAACTATATTGAGTAGTATTGCCTCGCAATCACGGGCGTAAACAAACCGCTCCGGCATTCCCTTGCACTTTGGCGGGCACTGCCGGCCGGGCGAACAAACGGGAGAGCCATGGAAAAACCACCCCGACAATCGGGGTGGTTGGGATGGCGTTTCCGGCGGTGCCGGTTACGCGCTTTCGTTTTTCAGTTCGCGGCCTTCCTTGGTCAGCAGCTGCGGCTTCACCTTGTCACGCACAGCTTCCTCGGTGATCACGCACTTGCTGATGTCTTCGCGGGACGGCAGTTCGTACATCATGTCGAGCATGATCTGCTCGATGATGGCACGCAGTCCCCGGGCGCCGGTGTTCCGCTTGATCGCTTCCTTGGCGATCTGCGTCAGCGCTCCCGGTTCGAACTCCAGTTCTACGCCGTCTAAGCTCAGCAGTTTTTGGTACTGCTTCACCAGCGAGTTTTTCGGTTCGGTAAGGATGCGGACCAGCGTCTCCTCATCCAGCGGTTCCAGCGTGGCCAGTACGGGGAGACGGCCGACAAATTCCGGAATCAGGCCGAATTTCAGCAGGTCTTCCGGCAGCACGTACTTCAGGTACTCGCCCGGCTTCAGGTCGCCTTTGATACCGTCGCTCAGGTCGGTGCCGAAGCCGATCACCTTTTTGCCCAGACGACGCTTGATGATCTGCTCGATGCCGTCAAACGCACCGCCGCAGATGAACAGAATGTTGGACGTGTCGATCTGGATGAACTCCTGGTGCGGATGCTTCCGGCCGCCCTGCGGCGGCACGCTGGCAACCGTCCCCTCGAGAATTTTCAGCAGCGCCTGCTGTACGCCTTCGCCGGATACGTCGCGGGTGATCGACGGATTTTCCGACTTGCGGGCCACCTTGTCGATCTCGTCGATGTAGATGATGCCCTTCTCCGCCTTTTCCACGTCGTAATCGGCTGCCTGGATCAGCTTGAGCAGGATGTTTTCCACGTCTTCGCCCACGTACCCCGCTTCCGTGAGGGAAGTGGCGTCGGCGATGGCAAACGGCACGTTGAGAATCCGTGCCAACGTCTGGGCCAAGAGCGTCTTCCCGCTTCCGGTCGGGCCGATCAGCAGGATGTTTGACTTTTGCAGTTCCACATCCTCGATCTTGGCGCCGGAGTTGATCCGCTTGTAGTGGTTGTACACCGCCACCGAGAGGGATTTTTTCGCCAGATCCTGGCCGATCACGTAATCGTCCAGGATTTTGCGAATCTCCATCGGTTTGGGAATTTCCTTCATGTCGATTTCTTCTTCCGTTCCCAGCTCTTCCTGGACGATTTCGTTGCACAGTTCGATGCACTCGTCGCAGATGTACACGCCGGGCCCGGCCACCAGCTTGCGCACCTGCTCCTGCGACTTGCCGCAGAAGGAGCATTTCAGCTGGCCTTTATCGTCGTTAAACTTAAACATGCGCTTCACCTCACAACGGGTCAGTTTTTCCGTTCAATAATGGCGTCAATCAAACCGTACGCTTTGGCTTCTTCTGCGCTCATGAAGTGATCACGATCGGTGTCCTTTTCCACACGTTCGTATGGCTGACCCGTCCGTTCCGCCAGGATTTGGTTGAGCTGGCGCTTCGTTTTCAAAATCCAGTCCGCGTGGATGCGGATATCCTCTGCCTGGCCGCGTACGCCGCCGAGCGGCTGGTGAATCATCACTTCACTGTTCGGCAGGGCAAACCGCTTCCCTTTTGCTCCCGCAGCCAGCAGAACGGCTGCCATGCTGGCCGCCATGCCGATGCAGATGGTAGACACGTCCGGCTTGATGTGCTGCATCGTGTCGAAGATGGCCATGCCAGCCGTTACGGAACCGCCCGGAGAGTTTATGTAGAGTTGAATGTCCTTGTCCGGGTCTTCCGCTTGCAGGAACAGCAGTTGGGCGACCACCAGGTTGGCCACTTCATCGTCGATCTCGCTGCCGAGAAAGACAATCCGGTCCTTCAACAGGCGCGAATAAATGTCATACGCGCGCTCGCCGCGGTTCGTCTGTTCAATGACCATGGGGATTAGCATATGTATCTCCTCCTCTGCCGTCAAAGAGGTAGCGTGCAGCCGCCGGTCCGACGGCTGTGTCGGAAAAAACGCAAGATGGTGAAAAACAAGGCACGAACATTATCGTGCCTTGTATCGCTTGGCAGTCGGGTCAATCGGGAACCTGTCTGCCGGTCGTTTCATGCGTTCTTCCTAAGCTTATGCACTGACTTTGTTTTCTGCAACCAGGAAATCGACCGTTTTCCGCGTTTGCACGTCGCGGTACAGGGCAGCCATACCGTCTTGAGCGGTGAAGATTTTGCGCAGTTCGTCGGCAGGACGACCGTATACGCCCGCCAGTCTGTTCAGCTCTTCGTTTACATCTTCTTCGGTCGCAGTGATGTTCTCGGCTTTAGCGATCGCTTCCAGGGTCAGCGCGGTGCGCACGCGGGTGGTCGCGTCAGGACGAAGCTGTTCGCGCAGCTGGCTTTCATCGGTGCCGGAGAACTGGTAGTACAGGTCCAGGTTCATGCCTTGGAACTGCAGGCGCTGAGCAAATTCGTTCACCATTTGGTCCAGTTCGTGTTCGATCATGACGTCCGGAATGTCGATTTCGGCGTTTTCAGCCGCCTTCAGCACGAGCTGCTCGCGGGTGTACTGCTCTTTCTCCTGAGCCGCTTTTTCTTCCAGCTTTTTCTTGGTGTCAGCCTTCAGCTCTTCCAGTGTGTCGAACTCGCTCACGTCTTTGGCAAATTCGTCGTCCAGCGCCGGGAGGTTTTTGCGCTTGAGGCCGTTCAGTTTCACCTTGAAGACTGCGTCTTTGCCTGCCAGGCTCGGAGAGTGGTACTGTTCCGGGAAGGTGACGTTGATCTCCTTCTCCTCGCCTACCTTCATGCCCACGATCTGCTCTTCAAAGCCGGCGATGAACGTGCCGGAACCCAGCTCGAGCGTGTAGTTTTCCGCTTTTCCGCCCTCAAAGGCAACGCCGTCCTGGAAGCCTTCGAAGTCAATCACAGCCAGATCGCCGTTTTGTGCCGGGCCTTCTTCCACGACAACCAGCTCGGCGTGGCGCTCTTGCATGCGCTTCAGTTCGGCTTCCACGTCCTCGTCAGTAACGTTGAACTCTTTCGACTCGATCGTCAGGTTTTTGTAGTCGCCCAGTTTCACTTCCGGCTTCACCGTTACGGTCGCCTTGAAGATGAGCGGCTTGCCCTTTTCCATCTGCTCAACATCCACTTCGGGGCGATCAACCGGTTCGATGCCGGTTTCGCGCACAGCTTGTCCGTAAGCGGCAGGGAGCAGGATGTCCAGAGCATCCTGGTAGAGCGCTTCCACGCCAAAACGCGCTTCGAACAGCTTGCGCGGCACTTTTCCTTTGCGGAAGCCCGGAACGCTTACTTTCTTTACGACCTTTTTAAACGCTTGGTCCAATGCCGCATCTACTTGCGCAGCATCTACTTCAACCGTCAGGACCCCCTGGTTATTCTCTAACTTTTCCCATTTTGCTGCCACGTAAACTTCCCCTCCTAGATTGAATCCACAGAACACCGCCCGCAGCATGCAGTCGGTACGAGCGATGCAATTCTAGCCATTATAACCATTTAAGTATAGCACATATTCACCATTTTTCAAGAAGTCAGCGGCGCAGGGAAAACTTCCCCCCCAGCCGCTCCACCGGATTGCCGTGGTGGTCGAAATAGGTAACCTGGACGCGCACTTCCCGCTTTCTCGTCTCAAGCTGTTCCAGGTATGCGTAGGTGGGAACGTCAAAGCTGCGGGGGAGCTGCAGACTGCCCGGGTTGAGAAACAGGATGCCCCGCTCGACGCCGCAGACCGGAACATGGGAATGGCCGAACAGCACGACGTTGGCCCCCGTCTCCTCCGCCCGGTAGTGCAGCCGCATCAGCGAGCTTTTCACCCCGAACAGGTGGCCGTGTGTCTGCAGGATTTTCAGGTCCTTCCACTCGGTAAGCTGTTCCTCGGGAACGTCCCTGTCCACATCGCAGTTGCCCCTGACCAAAATCATGTCGGCGAAGGGGTCCCGCTTCCGGTCGACGCAAAAATCGCCGCAGTGAAAGACCTTCTCCGCCGTGTGGCGTTCCACCGTCTCTTTCACTTCGCGTACCAAGCCGTGCGTGTCGCTGAGGATCAGGATGCCCACTGTACCGCACTCCCTTCTGCCTGTAGTCTGCCGCAAGCCGCTAACCCTGCCGCTTGATTGCCGCCAGCAGATTGCCCATCGCCATGGCCCGGTGGCTGATGCGGTTTTTCTCTTCCGGCGGCAACTGCGCCATGGTCACGCCCTTGTCCGGCAGGTAAAAAACCGGGTCGTATCCGAACCCGTTGGTGCCCTCTGGGGCTTCGGCGATGACGCCCTCACATGTGCCTTGGGCCACCACAGGCTCTTTGCCCGGTTCCGCCAGGACGAGCACGCAGCGGAAACGTGCCGTCCGCTGCTGTGCCGGCACGCCGCGCAGTTCATCCAGCAGCTTTCGCCAATTTTGCTCATCGCTGGCGTGTTCACCGGCGTAGCGGGCGGAATAGACGCCGGGACGTCCCCCCAGAGCGTCCACCTCCAGGCCGGAGTCGTCGCCCACAGCCGGCATGTTCAGGTATGTAGCAATGGTCGTCGCTTTTTTCAAGGCGTTGGCTTCAAACGTATCGCCGTCCTCCACCACTTCCGGCACGCCTTCAAACGCGTCCAGGCTGATGCCTTCCCAGCCCAATTCGGCAAACAGGCTGTTGAATTCCTTTACCTTTCCCTTGTTTCGCGTTGCCAGCACCACTTTTTTTCGCTCAGACATGACTCTTCTCCGCCACCGTTTCCTGATCGTTTTCGTTGTCGTCTGCAAACGTCAGCGGTACGTCGGCCAACGCTTCCTTCTGCGCGGCAATCAGGCCGTCGATGCCTTTTTTCGCCAGGGCAAGCAGTTCATGAAGCTGTTCGCCGGTAAACGGCGCTTCTTCGCCCGTGCCCTGCAGTTCGACAAATTTGCCCTGACCGGTCATGACGATGTTCATGTCCACCGTCGCCGTCGAATCTTCCTTGTAATTGAGGTCGAGCATCGGTTCGCCGTCGATGATACCGACCGAGGTCGCCGCCAGAAAATCGCGCAGCGGCAGCTGCTTCAAGGTGCCGGCTTCCACCAGCTTCTGCATCGCATCCACCATCGCCACAAACGCGCCAGTGATTGCTGCCGTCCGGGTACCGCCGTCGGCCTGGATCACGTCGCAATCCAGCCAGATGGTGCGCTCCCCCATCGCTTCCAACTGAACGACCGAGCGCAGCGCACGTCCGATCAGCCGCTGAATTTCCATGGTTCGTCCGCCCACTTTGCCTTTGGACGATTCCCGTGGATTGCGTGACTCCGTGGCCCGAGGAAGCATGGAGTATTCGGCTGTAATCCACCCTTTTCCGCCTCCGCGCATGAACGGCGGCACGCGATCCTCCAATGTCGCCGTACAAATTACCTTGGTGTCTCCTACTTCGATTAGACAAGAACCTTCCGCGTGTTTGATGTAATTGCGCGTAATCTTGACTGGGCGCAATTGGTCACGGTCACGGCCATCAAGTCTCATTCCATGTTTCCTCCTAGCTTGCTATCGTCAACTCCGCTCATTATACCAGACTGAAGAAACCCTCTGCCACTCCGCAAACCCCTGCAACGCATTTCCGAAGCTGCGGAAAAATCCGCTGCCGAAAGCCCAAAGAAAAATCCATCCGTTCGGCGGGAACGAAACTCCGGCAAAGAGGGGTCTTGCGCACACACACAAATTTGACTAACATCTAATTAGACAGTTAACTAATTAATGGTGATTCTTATGACGTCCTCCCTGCTTTTGCGTCAAGCCAATTTTCGCAGGCTGCTGCTTGCCAACTTTCTCAGCGGAGTCGGGGATTGGTTCAACAGCGTCGCTGTCCTGAGCCTGCTGTTGGAGATCACCGGCACGGCCATGGCCGTAGGCATTACACTGGCGCTCCGCACCTTGCCCTACCTGGTATTCGGGCCGCTCGGCGGGTTGCTGGCCGACCGCTTCAACCGCAAAGCCGTCATGATCGCCTGCGACCTGGTGCGGGCGGTGATCGCCCTCTGCTTCCTGTTCGTCTCCTCTGCTGACGACGTCTGGATCGTCTACGCCGGAACGTTTGCCCTCGTCGCCTTCTCCGCGCTGTACAAACCGGCGAGGATCTCCCTGATCCCGGACGTCGTCGAACGCGATCAGCTCCTCTCGGCCAATGCGCTGGAGGAAAGCGTGTTCGGGATCGTGATGGCGGCCGGATCGCTGGTCGGCGGCGTCTTTGCCGCCTATTGGGGGACGGATGCAGCGTTCGTCTGCAACTCGCTTTCCTTTGTGCTGTCCGCGGCGCTGATTCTGCGGATTTCCCTCCCCCCGCGATCAAGCGGTGTCCGACGCGAAGCGGACAAGGAGGAGCGCAAAGCGAACGAACCGTCCTACCGTGACCTGTTTTCGCTGATCCGCCAAACTCCCCTGGTCCTGTACACCCTGCTGATGACGACCTTGTGGCCGGTCGGGGGAGGCATTCTCAACGTGCTGATCAGCGTCTACGCCTACCAGGTGTTTGCGGCCGGCAAAAGCGGAGTCGGTCTCCTCTACGGCGCGATCGGACTCGGTTTCATCGTCGGCGGGGTTGCGGCCGATCTGCTGAAACGGCGGCCTTACCACATGGCTTCCTGCAGTTTCGCCGTCGAAGGCTTCGCCCACGTGCTGACCAGCTTCGCTCCCACCATTTACCTGGCGGCTGCCTGCTACGCCCTCTCCACCGTCGCCGGGGGGATGGGCAACGCCAGTCTGCGCACGCTCCTGATGCGGCATCTCGACAACGCGTACCACGGCCGTGTGTTCGCTCTCGAATCGACCATCTCCAGCGTGCTCATCGGCCTCTCGATGCTCGTCGGCGGATGGCTGCTCACCGTCTTTGAACCGCGGCCGCTCGGTTTTGCCGCCGGGCTGCTGATCACCCTCTGCTCGCTGATCATCGGCGTCTTGATCTTGCAGGCCTCCCGGACAGCCGATAGCGCCGCCCCGGCTCAACAGGACTGACAGGACCGCCGCAAGCAAAAAACCACGCCTGCCGATTCGGGCGTGGATTCGTGCGCGCTGTCAAAACTGCATCGTGTTGATGTGGACGGGGCGGGCGACCGGCTTGGTGAAATCGTACGTTCCGCTGGTGAGCGGCTTGCCTTCCACCAGCAGTTGAACCTGTTTGGCCCCTGTGCTCTCGGTCAGCGAGAGAACCAGCGACTCCAGCGCATCCGGATTGGCTTCCCTGCCGCTGTCGTATCTGAGGATGTCGCTGCTCAGATCGACGGTAACGAGGTCATTCTCCTGCTTTACATCCAGCACCCGGGTGGTGCGCAGGAGCGAACTGAACAGCGGCGAATTGTCACTCGGTCCTTTGATCAGCTCCTCTACCGCCGCTTTGGCCACGTTCTGCGTCTCCGGTATCAGCCGGGTGACCGGTACGAAATAGGAGCGCTTGTCATCCAATTGTCCCTGGAAATAGACCGTAACCGCCGTGGTTCGACCGGGAACGGCCCCTTCCGCCAGCTCCAGGTTGATCCCGAGGTTGCGGTCCAGGGCGGACGAGATCGGTGTGCTGCCCACCGGCATTTCGGTAAGCGGCGTGCCGTTTACCCAGATCTGCACCCTTTTGACGTTGGGAAACTCGGTTAGTGCCCGGGTCACTGCGTCCAGAATCTGCTTTTCGTTCTTGCTGTCGTACTTTTTGAACTCCGGGGAAAAGTCCACTGTCGCCAAACCGTCCTTGATAACCAGTCCTTTTACCTCCGTCCCTTCAGGAAGCACCGCGGAAAAGCCGTTGGGGAGCATGTTTTCCACCGGCCCGCCTTTGACCATGTAGGTCAGCACCTGTTTCGCCACCCCTTCTGTTTTTGGCAGGGTCAGCGTAAACGGCACTACATACCCGTTGGCATCCAGCAAGTAGACGGTGCGGTCGACTGACTCTGTGACCGCGGCCTCCGTCCCATCGGCTGAGCCTTCCGCCGCCGGCAGACCGTTGGGTGTATTCTGGGCGGCTTCCGACTGCGGCGGAGGTGCATCAATGCTGGTGGCTTTCTTTTCCGGTCCGAACAGTCCGCACCCCGACAGCAGCAGTGCGCTGACCCCAAGCACGGCGGTGATTGTGCCGATGCGATGTATCTTCATCATTACCCAGCCTCCTCCAGACACTTTGTACTATCATGTATACGAGCAGGGCTTGTGTTTATGCGTTGAATTGTCCGAAACAGAACCAAAGCGAAAAGCGGCGCCATGATTGGCGCCGCTTTCTTGCCGCTTTCTTATGGTTGATACGACTCCTCCAACGATCTATGCTCCACCTTCACCCGACGGCCCAGCCACTCCTCCGCGATGGAGCGGAAATTGTCGGCGCCGCCGCTGGTGAAGAACAGATGGTCGGGAGCCGCAGACGTTTTGTCCGCTCTCGCAATCGAGGCATGCCGGGTCAATTCCCGCGCGGTTTCTTCCGCAGAACTGATCAAGGTGACGGACGGCCCCATCACGTCCTGAATGACAGGGGCCAGCAGCGGGTAATGGGTGCAGCCCAGAATCAGTGTGTCCAATTCTTCCCGGATCAATGGCTCCAGCGTACGGGCCACTACCTGGCGCGCTTCCGCTGTATGCTGCTGATGGTGTTCCACCAGCGGAACAAACGCTGGACAGGCGAGCCCAGCCACATACGTCTCCGGCCGCAGCCGCAGCAGGGCTTGCTCGTACGCGCGGGTGCGGATCGTCGTCTCTGTCCCAATCACACCAATCCGGCCGTTTTTCGTGGCCCGCACCGCCGCTCGCGCTCCCGGCTCAATCACACCGATGACCGGCAGCGGCAGGAGCTGCTGCGCCTCCTTGAGGACGACTGCTGTCGCGGTGTTGCAGGCCACAACCAGAGCCTTTACGGGATATCGGGTGACAAACTCAATCAGTTGAAAACTGCAGGCGCGTATCTCTTCCGGCGACTTGGAGCCGTACGGGCATCGGGCATTGTCGCCGAAGTACAGAATCCGTTCGTCGGGCAGCTGCCGCATTACTTCTTTCGCTACCGTCAGGCCTCCCACTCCTGAGTCGATAATGGCAATTGCTCGTTGGTCGCTCATCTGTGTGTCTCCCCTGTTGTAATGTCCATCTCCCAGCATACCACTTTTTGCGTTCGTGGTATAACCATATGCGATCCGCCGGTGCCACGTACTCCGCACATGCCGCACCATCCCTGGGCGCTTTTCATACGCTGAAATAGATAAGCGAGAAAAGGAGGAATCGCGTTGGAAGAACAGATCAAACACCTCGTCCACTGGAGCCAGTGGGGCACTCAGTGGATTGAGCACCTGCGAAAATCAATGCAGCTCGGCCGGGAGCTTGAGCGCCACCTGCACAAGTTTGACGAAGCGTTTACGCTGATCGGCCGCAAAGCGGCACAGATAAAGAAATCCTCTCACCACGAGGCCGTTCCCGCGCTCGTTGCCAAGGCGGAAGAGGTGCAAAAGCAGTTTCACCAGTTCCTCCGCCTGATCCAATACAACGAACAGGAACAGCCGGAGACCATGAAAGCAGCCTTTTCCTCATCCCGTCAACCGGTTCCCGTCGCCCGCCCCGTACCCGTCGGACGCCATACGCTGCCTCCCCTGCCGTACGCCTACGACGCCCTGGAGCCGTACATTGACGAGACGACCATGCGCATCCACCATGACAAACTGCACCGCAAATACGTGGAAGACCTGAACAAGGCCGAACTGAAGCTGGCGGAGGCGCGAGCCAAAAACGACTTTGCCCTGATCCGCCACTGGGAGCGGGAACTGGCCTTTAACGGCGCCGGCCACTACCTGCACACGATCTTCTGGCAGGTCATGCACCCGGATGGCGGCGGTGAACCGCAAGGCGATCTGGCCGAGTACATCCAGCGCTACTTCGGCTCGTTTGACGCCTTCAAGGCCCAGTTCACGCAAGCCGCCATACAAGTGGAGGGGCCAGGCTGGGCAATCCTCGTCTGGTCGCCGCGAGCACAGCACCTGGAAATCCTCCAGGCGGAAAAGCACCAGAACCTCTCTCAGTGGGACGTCGTACCCCTGCTGGTGCTGGACGTCTGGGAACACAGCTACTTCCTGCAATACCAAAATCAACGGGACAAGTATGTCAACAACTGGTGGAATGTCGTCAACTGGCGGGCTGTCGAGGAGCGCTTTCAGCAGGCGAGACGTCTGCGCTGGCAACCGTATTGAGGCACAAACCGTACCGAGACACAACAATCCATCCCTCCTCTGCCGGAAGGGGCGGCGTGTTTTATGAGCGAATTAACTCAATCGTAAATGAGTTGCTCATCTTCCGGCAAAAGGACGTGAATGTAATGCTCGCAGTCGTCATCCTTTTCCTGATCATTGTGTCAGCAGCCGCTCTGGCAGCAGGTCTGTCCCCAGCCGGCGAATCGCTTCTGACGATCATTAACCGGAGTTTCCTGGCCGGACTCTCCCTGCTTGTCCTCGGCTGTATCTCCTTGGTTGTCCGCTCTGGATTCTTTACCGTGTTTGGTGCCGGCTTTAAACGGTTGAAAACGTTTTTCTTCCGCCGTCCTCGCGTGCTGGAGAGCGACTGGTACAACATGGTTGACACCGTTTTTGCCCAAAAAAAAGAGACGTTCTTCCGAATCGGAACGTCTCTTCTGCTTTGGAGCGGAGCCGCCCTGATTGTCTTTTCCGTCGCGATGCTCGTTTGGCACTACCGCTAGTCCGCGCACAGATGGCAGGTCGCCCCATGGCCTGTCCGCACTTGCCTCCGCGCAGTCTCCTCGATGGAAAGCGCCGCCGAGCATCTTTGCTCCCGGAAAGCGCCCTGTCATTCTGTCTGCCTCCCGGCCGCGACCAGTTCCTCGATGCGCGGGGCGCGCGGGTCATGCAGCCAGCAGGCAGCCTGATGACTTTCACCAAACACGGCAGGCTCCGGCATCTGCCGGTCGCAGATTTCCATGGCAAATTCGCAGCGGGGCGCAAACGGGCAGCCTTTGGGCGGATGCAGCAGATCAGGCGGCGCCCCCTCGATCGGCACCAGCCGCTGCTTTTCCCCGTCCAGCCGGGGCAGGGAGCGCATTAGTCCCCAGGTATAGGGATGGCGGGGATGGGAGAAGACGTCCTGCACGCTGCCGGTCTCCACGACCACGCCGGCATACATGACCACCATCCGGTGGGCGATTGCCGCCACCACACCCAGGTCGTGGGTGATAATCAGCACGGACAACCTTTGTTCCTTCTGCAGCCGCTTTAGCAGATCGAGAATCTGGGCCTGAATCGTCACGTCCAATGCGGTGGTCGGTTCGTCGGCGATCACCAGCTTCGGCTGGCATGCCAGGGCGATGGCGATGACCACACGCTGCCGCATCCCGCCGCTGAATTGGTGTGGAAAGTGGTCGACCCGCTTCTCCGGGTCGGGGATCCCCACCATGCGCAGCAGCTCAATCGCCCGCTTATGCGCCTCTTCCCGCGAGACCCGATGATGCCGGACGATTCCCTCCGCGATCTGTCTTCCCACTTTCATTGTCGGATTGAGCGCCGTCATCGGGTCCTGAAAGACCATGCTGATCTGCGCGCCGCGAATCTCCAACTGCTCTTTTTTGCTCATCGCCGTAATCTCTTTTCCTTCAAAGACGATCCGGCCATCGACAATCCGGCCGTGCGGGGCGGGGACCAGGCCCATGATCGCCTGGGCCGTGACGCTTTTGCCGCAGCCGCTCTCACCGACGACCGCCACTGTCTCTCCCTTGTCCACATGGAAGGAGACACCGCGTACCGCCTGTACTTCCCCTTCATACGTCTTGAAGTGTACTTTCAAATTGTCGATGGTCAGCAAATGTTGTTCGGCCATCGCAGTTCCCCCCTTTTTCTTACTCGCGCAGACGCGGATCAAGCGCATCCTGCAGACCATCGCCAAACACGTTGAAGGCAAACATCGTCAGCGAGATCATCAGTGCCGGGAAAAAGAGCCGCCACCAGTCGCCGGTGAGGATGACCCCAAGCGCGTCGTTGGTCATCGTTCCCCAACTGGCTACCGGTGCCTGTACGCCCAGGCCGAGAAAGCTGAGGAATGACTCGGCAAAGATCGCCGACGGGATGGTAAACGTCAGGTTGACAATGATCACGCCAAACGTGTTGGGGATCAGATGTTTGAACAAAATGCGGGGAAAATTTGCCCCGAGCACCTGAGCGGCGAGGATGAACTCCTGGTTTTTCAACTGCAGGATTTGCCCCCGCACCAGACGGGCCATTCCCACCCACCCCGTCGCAGACAATGCGATGATGATCGTCAACATGCCCGGCTCCATCACGACCATCAGCAGGATGACGACCAAAAGGTAAGGGAGTCCGTACAGTACTTCGATCAACCGCATGATCACGTTGTCAATCCGATCCCCCCGCTTGCCCCTGCCTGCCATGTACCCGGCGATGCCGCCGACGGTCACGCCAATGATCAGGTCGATCAGCGCCGCCACCACCCCGATCGTCAGTGAGATTCGGGCGCCGTACCAGGTGCGGGCAAACATGTCCCGGCCCAAATCGTCTGTCCCGAACCAGTGCTCATCGGAAATCGGCTTGTTTTTCATTAACAGATTTTGGTCGGAATAGCTGTACGGGACGAGATGCGGCCCGATGATCGACATCGCGACCAGCGCGACGATGATGACGAAGCCCAGCATCGCCAGCTTGTTTTTCACGAGCTTGCGAATCACCAGTTGGGCGTTGCTCAGGCTCGGGCGGGCAGATGCTGCGTCAGCCTGCTTACGTTTGACCAGCGGGCGAAACAGGGGATCGACTTTTTGTTCCATCGCCACTTCCTATCCCTCCTTGTTGCTCAATTTGATCCGCGGGTCGATCAGGGTGTACGCCACGTCGATCAGAAAGATGGTCACTATCAGAATGGAGCTGTAAAAAACAGTCGTTCCCAAAATGACTGGATAATCGCGGTTGAAGATGCCGTCGACAAAGTATTTGCCAATCCCGGGAATGGCAAAGATTTTTTCCACGACGAACGTACCGGTGATCAGCGATGCAATCAGCGGCCCCAGGAACGTAACTACCGGCAGGATCGCATTGCGGATTCCGTGTTTGACCACGACTGCCCAGGTGGGAATCCCTTTCGCCTCTGCGGTGCGGATGTAGTTTTGGTTCATCACTTCAATCATGCTGGCGCGCATGTAGCGGGTAATGATCGCCAACGGACCGAACGCCAGCGCCAGCGACGGCAGCACCGTATGCAGCCAGGTCCCCCAGGTGGCGACGGGAAAGATTGGCCACTTGATTGCAAAATAGTTGATCAGCAGCGGGGCCATGATGAAGCTGGGGATTGCCACGCCGAGGACAGCCAGGGCCATCGCCCCGTAATCGATCCAATTGCCGCGGTTGAGTGCGGCAACAATGCCGAAGAAAATGCCGAACACCAGCGCAATCGCGACCGCCTGCATGCCCAGCAAGGCCGATGCGCCAAATCCGTCCGCGATCATATCGTTGACACCACGTGTATCAGATTTGATGGAAGGACCCAAATCCAACATCATCAGATTTTTCAGATAAATAACGTATTGAATCGGCAGCGGCTCGTCCAAATGGTATTTGGCTCGCAGATTAGCGCGGATCTGCTCCGGCAGTTGATCCGAATCGGAAGCGAACGGATCGCCGGGAATCGCATGCATCAGCAAAAAGGTCAGCGTCACGATGATCCACAGCGTCAAGAGCATCATCAGGACGCGCTTTGCCAAGTAATGGAACATGCGTGCTCCTCCTTCTCTATTTGGCCAACTCGTACATCGCCTGGGCGTAGATCGCCATCGCCTGAAGCAGATCGTCAATCTCTGCATACTCGTCCGCGAGGTGGGCCGTCGACTCTTTCCCGGGGAACACTGGGCCAAATGCAACGCCGGCTTTCAGCGTCTTGGCATAAGTGGCGCCGCCGGAAGCGAGCAGGCGAGCGGGGGCGCCGGTATGCTGCTCATACACGCGGGAGAGCGTCCGGATGACGGGATGGTCCGCTGGCACGTAGTGGGACTTGGAGGTGCGCACGCTTGACAACATCCAGCCTAGCTCCTGGATGCGCGCCATCAGCCGCTCCACGTACGGCTCCGGTGCCAAGGTGGCGGGATAGCGGATGTTCAGCCGGACAAGCCCTCCCTCGCTCCTGGTGTAGCGAAGGATGCCTGCGTTGACGGTCAGCGCTCCGCTCACCTCGTCCTGACATGCTACGTTCAGCCGTTCACCGTAGTGGTCTTCGTGCAAAACCTCTGCGAGGAAGCGGAGAAACAGGCGATCGGTACCGGCAAACGGGTAGTCGTACAAAAAACGTGCCAGCAGCGTTCCGGCGTTGACTCCATTGAATGGCTCCATGCCGTGAGCCGGCTTGCCGTCGAGTTGAAACGCCAACACGTCAGGCGCTCTTGGCTCCAGCCGTCCCGTCACACCACTGGCAAGGAGAAACGCGTTCCAGCGTTCGGTCACAGCAGCCGCGGCTGATTTCGCCTCCGCTCCCGCCGGTACCATCACCGAGGCTGTCGCTTTATCCGGCACGCTGTTGCCTTGATCACCGGAGGCAAACGACAGCAGCTGCCAACCTTCGTCCGCCGCGGCCCCTGGCTGTGCAGCCAGCATCAGTGTCGGATTGATCTGCCCCTTTTCGGCGTGGATGATCGGAAACGATGCGTCCGGTGAAAAGCCGATCTCCGGAAGCACCTCCCGTTCGGCGTAGTGCTTCATGCACAACCAGCCGCTCTCCTCGTCAGTGCCGATAATCAGGCGCACGCGTTTGGTGAGCGGCAGACCCGACTGCTTGAGCAGCCTCAGCGCGAAAAAGGCGGCCAGCGCCGGCCCCTTGTTGTCGATGGCGCCGCGGGCGTAGATTTTACCGTCGCGGATGTGCGGCTCGAACGGCGGTGTCGTCCATCCTTCACCAACAGTGACTACGTCGACGTGGACGAGCACTCCCACTTCCTCTTCGCCCTCTCCGTGTTCCACGTATCCGGCGTAACCCTCCAGGTTTTTCACCGCAAAGCCTTCTGATCGCCCCAACTCCAGCATGAAGTTCAGGGCCTGCGCCACTCCGTCGCCGAACGGTTTGCCCGGACCGGCGGTCGACATATCCTCGATGCTGTTAATCCTCAAAAAAGACTGCAGCGTTTCCAAATAGGCTTCGCGCTGTGCCAAAGCCTGCTGCTTCCAATAATCGGAGTGACCGCTCATCTTACTCCCTCCTCCGTTTATCCCCGGCTTTTCTCACAGCAGGCGAGAAACACCGCCCCTTTAGTGGACAGGCGGCTGCCCTGCCGTCCTTTGCCGACGTGTATCAGCCCGTCCTGCTGCAGCAGCTTTAAACGGTACCGCACTTGTTGGCCGCTCAGCTCGATTCCCTGCCGGCTGAGCTGCTCGCCCAACGCGTACCTCCCGCTCCCCTGCTGTTTCAAAACATGCAGGATCGCGACGACATCGTCCAAAAAGCCGCGCTGTTCGTATGCCTCGCACAGCGTCCGGCATTCGTCCGCAAGCACATCATCGGCCGGAACGGCGAAAGACTCCTGCATAAACGGCAGGTGGATGGCATACACTTCCTCCTCTACTACGTGGGCCAGGTATTCCATCACGTTTTCCAATTCCCGGATGTTACCGGGCCAATCGTACTCCTGCATCGCCTTCAGTGCCTCCTGCGTAAGTGTAAACGGTGGGCGACGCATCTCTTGGCAGTATTTGCGAATAAATTCCTCCGCCAACAAGGGGATGTCTTCCGGCCGCTGTCTGAGGGGCGGCAGGTGGATGGGCAGGATGTTTAACCGATAGTACAAATCAGCGCGGAAGCGTCCTTCACGCACCATGCGCTGCAAATCCTGGTTGGTCGCGGCGATTACGCGAATGTCGATCGGGATGACTTTGTTGCCTCCCACCCGCATGATTTGCCGCTCCTGCAGCACCCGCAGCAGCCGGTTTTGGATCGCACCGCTGGCATCGCCGATCTCGTCGAGAAAAATCGTTCCCTTGTGGGCCAGTTCAAACCAGCCGATGTGTCCTCCCTTGCGCGCACCGGTGAACGCCCCCTCCTCGTAGCCGAACAGCTCACTCTCCAACAGTGATTCGGAGATGGCGGCAAAATTCACACCGACGAACGGCTCCCGCCTGCGGGGAGAGGCGTTGTGAATGGCCTGCGCGAACAGTTCTTTACCCGTTCCCGTTTCACCCAGCAAGAGCACTGTTGAGTTGCTGCGGGCAATCTTGCGGGCGATTCGCAGCACCTGTTGAAAAGAGAGACTTTTTCCACAGATGTCGTCAAAGTGGTACTTGGCCACCAGCCCTTTGCTGTACAGGCGCATACGGTAGTCGTGTTCCATCTGTTCGATTTCCGCAGCCTTGCGGAACAAGAGCAGGCTGCCGAAAAACCGCCCCTCCATGACGATGTGCATTTTGCGGAAAAAATACGTCCGGCCGCCCCAATCCACCAGTACGTCGTCGTTCTCGTCGCACTGCCGAATCATTTCGTAAAAGTCCGGCGGCAGACAATGGACCGCTTTTTCACCCTGAATCGGCACACCCTGCAGGTGAAGGGTGTCCACCGCCTTCTGGTTGATAAACCGGATGGTATCCTTTTCGTCCATGGCAATCACAGCATCCTCGATTCGGTTGACGATTGCCTCCAGGTATTTGTGCAGCAGGTGGGCGTGATGAATCTCGTTGCTCAACTGTTTCGTGATATCGATCAGCGACTGCATCGCGCGGGCGGTCACCCGCTGAAAATTATCGCTGTCGAAATGGGCGTAAATCTCCAGCCAAGTGGACAGGTCGATAAGCCGGAAGCCGATGTCCACCACTTTGCGGATGGTGCCCGGCACGTGTTCGGCCTCACCCGGCGTGACGGCAATCTCAATGTCGCGCGGATAATCGGCCCCCGGATAGTACGGGTAGAGCTCAAAATCCATGCCGGAGTCAATCAGCAGCCTGACCGACTCCTTCGCCGTCTCCTCCGTATCGCTCACAAGCAGCACCTTTACCCCTTTGGGCACTTCCAACATTTCCCGCAAATTGTGATACGGCAGCATCCGCTTGGCAATGATCACCTTCGCTCCCGGCGGCAGATACGCCGCCACCTGCGGATAGATGCTTTTGGAGGACAGGACAACGAGCGAACCATCTGCAATCGGCCAGTAAGGCAGTTGATCCACGCGCCTGCCTTCGATGTGAAAATCCTCGGAGATGCCCAAATCACGGCATTGGCTGACCACAGACTGCAAGAATTCGTCCATTTTGGCGACAAATGTTACCGTTTTTTTCTTCATCACAACCCGCTCCATGCTGTAAAGTGAAGACAAGGGCGCGCAGCTTCAGCCCTTGTCTTCATTGTATTATTTCTTTAAAATCACCGCCCACTTGTAATCAATCGTGCCAACAGCATGGCGAACGATCCCATTCACGTTCGGCTGTTCCATGTACGCCACCGTTCTGAAATAGATGGGCACAATCGGCATGTCCTCCATGAAGATCTTCTCCGCTTCGTGCATCAGCTTGAAGCGCTCGGTTTCGTCAGCCGTGCTGCGGATCTTCTGCACAAGTGCGTCGTATTCCTTATTGCTGTAGTTGATGCGGTTGCCGGGATGATCGGTGGTATAGAGTTCCAGGAAGTTGTAGGGATCAGCATAGTCAGCCGGAATGGTGGAACGGGAGAACTGAAGCTTGCGTGCGCGCTGCTCCGCCAAAAACACGTTCCATTCCTTGTTTTCCAGTTTCACGTCAACACCGAGGTTTTTCTTGTACATCTCCTGCAGCACTTGGGCTATCGCCTTGTGCGCGTCACTGGTGTTGTAGGTCATGGTAACGGGCGGCAGGGTCGTCCAGCCTTCCTCTTCCATGCCTTTTTTCAGCAGCGCTTTTGCCTGTTCGACATCATTGTCCTTAAAATAGTCCCCTCCCACTTCACGAAAGTCGCGTCCGTCCGGTTCCAGCAAGCCGGTTGGCACGTGAGCCAAAGCGGGGAGTTCGTTGCCCTGCGTGACGTTTTCGATTAACGCCTTCCGGTCAATCGCCAGAGCAAACGCCTTGCGGATATTCTTGTTCGTAAACGGCGGCATGGACGTGTTCATCCGGTAGTAGTAGACGGATGCTTCCGACATCACTTTGGCTTCCCCTGAATCGATCAACCGCTTTTTCAAGTCGTTGGGCACAGATTGGACCATGTCAAGCTGTCCGGTTTTGTACATTTGGTACTGGGTATTTTCGTCGTTTACCATCACCCAGTCGATGCCGGCAATCTTGACCGAATCCTTGTCCCAGTAGCCTTCGTTCTTTTCCACTTTCACCGTCTGGTCATGCACCCACTCCGTCAGTTTGAACGGTCCGTTGGTAATGAGTGTGGACGCTTCGGCAGCGAAGTTCGGATTGCTTTCCACCGACTTTTTGTGAACCGGGAAGAACGTCGGCTGCGTGATGATGTTGAGGAAAAAGCCGGTCGGCGCTGTTAGCTTCACTTCCAACGTCCTGTCGTCGAGCGCTTTCACTTTTACGTCGTCTGCGCTTCCCTCTCCCTTGTTGAACTTCTCGGCTCCCTCAATAAAATAGGCAAGGAAAGCGGACGGGAAAGCGTTTTGGGGATCGACGATACGTTTCCATGCGTACTCGAAGTCGTGAGCTGTCACCGGGTCCCCGTTTGACCACTTACTGTCGCGCAGCGTAAACGTGTACGTTTTTCCATCATCGCTGATCGTCCACTGCTCCGCCATGGCCGGCTGCGGCTTGTGATCCTTGTCCAGTCGGACGAGCCCTTCCATGATAGCATTCAGCACTTCATTGGAGACGCTGTCGAAGCCCTTTGGCGGATCGAGCGACGGCGGCTCCGTCCGCAGATTGAGACGGAGTTTGGCTGTTGTGTCTGCCTCTCCACCCGCTTCCGCCGTCTGCCCTTTGCCTGGCTGATTCGGTGCAGCCGATTGGTTGCAGCCGGTGACCATCAGTGCCAGCAAGAGGGCGGACGTGCTCAAGACTTTCCATCCTTTGCGCAACTTCATCGGAACATTCCCCCTTTTCGCGGTAAATTGTATGGATCAAACCGCAGGTGCGGCCAGGCGGCCATCCGCTATTACGCGCGCAAGTCGATGCTGTCTCGGTTTAGCGCAAATCTGGTTGCGATGCGCCCGACAGCCACCCCACTCATGGTGGTCACGGCCGGCTCCGTGTACGCCGCCAATTCCTCCAACGGGCCGTCCGTCCCGATCCCCAACTGCCGCAGGACTTCGTTGACGACGGCGTAAAGGGCGCGTGCTCCTCCGTCTTCGATCTTGACTGCGATGCCCAGCCCGGTCTGCCGGTCTCCCAGGCAGTAAACCGCTTCCGCCCCCGCCTTGCCGATGACACGGCCGCGAAACGCGCGCATCAGATCGGTGCAGTAGCGGTGATTGCCGCCGACCATCTCCGGATGGGCAGTCATCGCATCAGTGATGCGGCGGACTGCCTGCCGCCGCTGCGGGGCGGCAATTACGTCCGGTTTGGCCAGCTTCGCGTACGCCCAGGCGCAATGGGACAGCGGCAGACAGTGGACCGGCACGCCGCAGCCGTCCACAGCCAGCGCAATCTTCTCTCGCGGATAGCTGGTCAGGTCGCTGACCGCATCGAGGATGCGCTGCTGGACCGGATGATCCGGGTGATGGTAGGTGGCCACATCTTCGCCCAAATGAACGGCGGTGGCAATCATCCCGGCGTGCTTGCCAGAGCAGTTGCTGTAAACCGGCGTCAGCGGCTTGTCCTCCCGAAGCAGCTGCTTGTAGCTCTCCTCGTCCCGCGGCACGTGGGCTCCGCATTGGAGCGCTGCTTCCGTATGTCCGCAGCGGACCAGCATTGCCAGCGCCCGTTCGCGGTGGCGGAGCTCCCCGCTGTGCGACGCGCAGCATAACGACAGATCGGCTGGCTCCAGCCCGAATCGGTCCGCCGCTCCCGTCTCCACCACCGGGATCGCCTGGATCGGCTTCATGCTGGAACGGGCAAACGTGAGACGGTGAGGATCGCCGTACCAGTACAACAGGGTTCCTTGTGCATCGACGACAGCTACATGGCCGAGGTGAGAACTTTCCACGATTTCCCCTCGGTATACCTTGGCTACTACGTTCATGATTTGTCTCCTTTTGTGTTGAAGTGTTAGAATATGACTCTTCGACATGAGATAGAAGCAACTTTCATGCCACATAACGAATACGTAAAGAAGATTGGAAAAATTCCATACATTATTGCTGTTTGCGCGACTGTGCTCATTGTTTGATGTTTTTTAGGATGTCCTCTTAACCTTAACAGGTTGTCCTAAAGAATAAACAGGTCATGGTTAAGCACAATCAGGTGAACACCTCTGAGTCGGACACCCCATTGTTTTGAAACCGGAACGAAAAAAAACAGCCTTTGGCAAGACTGTTTCCCGGCACATGCCGATGCGTTGATTCACGTTTTTTGCCTGCTGCTTGATGCTCCCTTTATCCCTCAATCAATCCCCTACGCCTGTTTGACTCTCTGCAGATCGGCCTCCACCATCATGTGAATCAGTTCCTGCAATCCCGTCTTGGGCATCCAGCCCAGCTCCCGTTTCGCTTTGGCGGGATTCCCCAGCAGAACGTCCACCTCCGCCGGACGGAACAACTGCGGATCGATCACGAGGTAATCCTGATAATTCAACCCCACGTAGTCAAAGGCGATCTTGCACATTTCCTCTACCGTCGTGGTGGTTCCCGTGGCGATCACATAATCGTCCGGTTTTTCCTGCTGCAGCATCAGCCACATCGCTTCCACGTAATCACCCGCAAACCCCCAATCCCGCTTGGCGTGAATGTTTCCCAGCCGAAGTTCCTTTTTCCGGCCGGCCACGATTTGCGCAACGGTGTAGGTCACCTTCCGCGTAACGAATTCAAGCCCTCTCAGCGGCGACTCGTGGTTAAACAGGATGCCGTTGCTGGCAAACATGCCAAAGCTCTCCCTGTAGTTTTTCGTCATCCAGTACCCAAACAGCTTCGAAACCGCATACGGGCTGCGCGGGTAGAACGGGGTTTGCTCCGACTGCATCGGTTCCTGGATCAGCCCGTACAGTTCGCTGGACGACGCCTGATACATTTTGATCCCCGGGTCCACCTCGCGAATGGCTTCCAGCATGTGCAGCACGCCCATACCGGTCACTTCGGCGGTCAAAATGGGCTGCTCCCAAGAGGAGCCGACAAAGCTCTGTGCCGCCAGGTGGTATACCTCATCCGGTTTGACCGCCTTGACAGCCCGGATCAGCGACGAGAGATCCAACACGTCTCCGTCCCTGTATTCCACCTCGTCCGCGATGTTCAGGTATTCCAGTCTCCACAGGTTGCTGGTGCTTCGCCGCGGAAGCAATCCAGCCACCCGATATCCTTTTTCCAGCAGAAACTTGGCCAGATAAGCCCCATCCTGGCCGGTGATGCCTGTGATGAAGGCTGTTTTCGTCACGGTCTCGCTACTCCTTTTCCACAAGTGATTGCAGTCTGCGGAAGACGGCCTTTGCGCTGTGTTTCCACGTAAAGGCGGATCGCACCCGCTCGCTGGCCGCGCGCCCCATTTGCTTGACGAGCAAGCGGTTTTCGCTGGCCGCGCGCATGGTTTTTTGCAGGTCGTGCTTGTCGACGGACAGCCACCAGGGCGGCGCCACCGTCTCCGGAAGACCTGTACCCTGCGCGGGGAGCTCAACCTCCCTGGCCGGGAGCAAAAAAGCCGTCCGCCCGTCACAAAGATCGCGGCTGGGGCCCTGGTCCGGCGCGATGACGGGAAGGCCGCATGCCATCGCCTCCGCAAGCGGCAGCCCAAATCCCTCTCCCCTGTACGGGTGAACCAGGCAGTCGCATCCCGCATACAAACCCGCCATTTCCTCATCGGAGAGGTGCCGGTCCAGATAGACAATGCGCGGGCTGCGCGGCCGGGAAGCTGCTTGACGGATTGCTTCGTGAAACGTCTGTCCTTTGTAAAAGCTGCCTGCCCCGTTGTCCTTGATCACCAGACATACATCGTCATCCGCCGTAAATTCGTCCACATATGCCTCTAGCAAGAGGTCGATCCCCTTGCGAGTGATGGTGCCGCCGACGAACAAAAAGCAAAAACTTGCCGTCCCCACGCGTAGCGGCGCAGCCTCCGGGCGGAAGACCGTTTCGTCGACGCCCAGCGGAATCACCTGGATTTTTTCTTCCGGAATGCCGCAGCGCACGTAGCATTCCTTGTTGTAGGTGCTGTACACCCAAATTTCATCGACGTCTTCCTGTAACGGGATGAACCAGTCGCGCGGAATGGCTCCGTACTCCCAGGCCTGCATGCAGATCCGGCGCTTCCCGGCCGGCTTCACCCACCTGGGCGTCCACTCGTGGACAACCGCAGCGTCTGCATCGGAAAATGGTACAAACGAAGCGGCGCGGCTGGACGGCACCCGTCCGATTTCGTCCGGCGGCACTTCCATTCTCAGGAGAAGGCGAGGATCTCGCTCCAGCTGCCTGCAGAGATTCCGGTTGACAACAGCGATGCTGTGGCCGGCAAATTGCGGCCCGACCCAGTTGACCCTGATTCGCTCGTTCAACGGCTCACCCCCGGACTGCCAAAATGACATTCTTCCTCAATATATGGCGCCGGGGCAAGGCCGGTTCCGGTTTTCCTTTGACTGCATCGTTCACCAGGACCGACACCCGGTAATACCCTAACAACAACTGGTACTATCAAGCGGGAGTGAAAACAACGATGACCCAACATTGGCAGGACCACTATCAGCGCTGGATGACGTTCGCCCACCTTGATCCTGAACTGCGCGCCCAGTTGGACAGCCTGCGGGATGACCCCCACACACTGGAAGACTGTTTTGCCAGACCGATCGCATTCGGAACCGGCGGCATGCGCGGGGAGCTCGGTCCCGGGATCAACCGGATCAATCTGTACACCGTGCGTAAAGCGGCGGCGGGTCTGGCCCGCTATGTGACCGCACACGGGAAAGCAGCGATGGAAGCGGGCGTGGCGATCGCCTACGACAGCCGGCACAAATCCCGGACGTTTGCCGTGGAGTCGGCCAACGTGCTGGGATGGTACGGCATTCGCGTCCATTTGTTTGACCGCTTGTGCCCGACGCCTCTGCTGTCGTTTGCCGTTCGCCATCTGGGAGCGTTTGCCGGCATTGTCATCACGGCGAGCCACAATCCGCCGGAATACAACGGGTTTAAGGTATACGGCGCGGACGGCGGACAGATTACGCCGGCGACTGCCGACATGCTGCTTAGACACATGGAAGAGGCAGGCGACGAGCTGCGGATTGAGACGGCGGACGAATCGTCGCTTCGGGCGAGCGGCTTGTTGCGTTCGCTTGGCGACGAGCTGCTTAAGGCGTATCTGGAACAATTGCACCGCCGCCGCATCCCGCCCGCCGTCCAACCGGCAGGCGATCCCGTCCGCATCGTGTTCACGCCGCTCCACGGCACCACGTACGAAGCGATCACAAAAGGGCTTAACGCCTTTGGCTACCGCCACGTCACAGTCGTGAGGGAGCAGGCCGATCCGGACCCCTCCTTTTCCACCGTCTCCTCCCCCAACCCGGAAGAACATCACGCGTTTGACCTGGCCATTCAGTATGCGAAAACAGTCGGGGCCGACCTGGTTGTGGCAACCGACCCGGACGGTGACCGCCTCGGGGTGGCCGTGAAGCACCCCCAGGGAGACTACGTCGTGCTGACCGGCAACCAGACCGGAGCGCTCCTGCTGCATTACCTGTTGTCGCAAAAACAGCGAAGCGGCGCTCTTCCGGCAAACGGCGTCGTGTTGAAAACGATTGTCACGTCAGAGATGGGACGGGCGATCGCGTCTGATTTCGGGCTGGCCACCGTCGACACGCTGACCGGATTCAAATACATCGGCGAGAAACTGGGCGAGTTTGAAAAAACAGGCGCGTACACCTTCCAGTTTGGCTATGAGGAGAGCTGCGGCTACCTGATGGCTGACATCGTCCGCGACAAAGACGCCGTGCAGGCGGCCTTGTTCATCGCCGACGCCTGCGCCTGCCACAAGGCTGAAGGGCGAAGCTTGTACGACGCATTGCTCCAGTTGTACGACAGGTACGGCTACTACAGGGAAGACCTGCATGCGATCACCTGCAGGGGCAAAGACACCATGGCCGCAATGGTATCCACTCTGTCCCGCCTGCGCAGCCGGCCGCTGACGGAGATCGCCGGAAAAAAGGTGGCTGTCGTGGAAGACTACTTGACGGGCAAACGCCGCAATATCGCTCTGGGCACGACCGATCTCTTGACCCTGCCGAAAACCGACGCGCTCAAATACGTGCTGGATGACGCATCCTGGTTCTGCGTCCGGCCGTCGGGCACAGAGCCAAAAATCAAGCTGTATGTCGGCGTCAAGGGTGACTCTCTGAAAGAGGCCGACACCAAACTGGCGACGCTCAAGCAAGCGGTCGGACACCTGTTTCAGACCCCATAGCCCGCTTTGTGCGGATCAAAACGACAACGCCTCTAAAGCGGTAACCCACCTTTAGAGGCGTTGCATTATCCGTCTGTGCAACGGGGGCACAACCTAGGATTCCTGCCATTTTTGAAACACGATCAAGCCGTTCCAGTATGTCGGGTGACCGTTGCCGGCCGTCTGGACATCCATCAGGATTCGGTAACGACCGGGCCTGGATGCGATGAAGTCGAGGGTGGCTCGGCGCGGATCGGCCCAGTTTGTATCGTCGACGAGGATGACGCAGCCATCGGCGAAATAAGGTTCGGCGAGCTGCAGCGCCAGCAGCTGATTGTGGTAGTCGTGCGGCCCGTCAAACATGTAGCAGCCGATCTGCTCCTTGTGCACGCGTTGGAAATACTCGACGTAATCCATCTCGTAAAACTTGTGGTTCCCGCTTTTATGCCGTTGAAAGTAATAGTGGAAACGGTCACGCGGTCCGCCGAATGCCGAAAAGTTGTCAATCCCGATGCAGATTTTGTCGGGGTGGTTGACCAGTCCCGCCAAAAACGTGTATCCGTGCCACACGCCGACATTCACGTATGCGTGTCCGGGAGCCATCTGCGAAACGAGGCGGTTCAGGATGGCTCCGATCGCAAAGGTGGACATTTTGGGAATGTCCCACACGCTGCGGATGTTTTCCGTCAACCTTAATCCGTCTGCCGGCAGCACGGTATTGGTTGACTGCAGCGCGAAATCGTCGGCAAAATACATGTTCTCCGGCAGTTGGTCGGTCGGCCGAATCCTGCGAAAGGAGATTCCGGCCAAAAAATCGGCAGGGTTCATGCGGACGATTCCCTCCCTTCTCCAGTAACAGCTCAGCCTTGCATCTTCTGAAAGACGCAAATGTTCCATCCCATGTAGATCCGCCTGTACGAGGCAGGCAGTTCCGAAGCGAGGCGGGTGGGTCCCGGCCAGGACGGAACGTCGTCAAACACGACATAGCCTCCGGCCGGCACCATCGGACTCCACGACCAAAAGTCGCGCTTCACCGCCTCGTAATTGTGGTCAGCATCGATAAACAACAGACCGATCGGATTATTCCTGGGAAAATGCCAGGAAGTAGCCCCCGTATCTCCTCGCAGCGGCTGCACACAATCGGCCACGCCGGCGTTGGTGAGATTTTGCAAAAACTCTTCGAACAGCTGGTTTTCCTTATACCCTTTCAATAACGTCTTGCACGTCTGTTCATCAGGTCCCCCGTTTTTCGTGCCCTCCCAGGTGTCAACCGCAAATACGCGGCCTGCGCCCCGGTCTTTGACAGCATGGGCCAGCCAAACGGTAGACCGTCCTTTCCACGATCCCAATTCCACGACCGTGCCGGTAGGCGCATAAAACCGCACGAGCTGGTATAGCACCATGCCCGCTTGATCGCACACCCATCCCTGGATGGGCGCCACTTTTGCCTGTATTTCCAGAAACCGGGCATGCAGTGTGGGCGATTGCATGAAGTGTCCGCTCATTGCCCGCCACCCCCTCACGCAAGTTTTGGCACGTGCTGCCTTGTTTTCCGATGCTGCTATGATATGCATGCATGTTCAATGCGGCGTGTTCGTTGGCGGACGGGCGTGAAAAATAGGTGAGCGGGATCAGAGTCGGGGAACAGGCTGCCTGTTTTCGCGAATCCACTCTCTCAGCCTGTGCTGCTCTTTTGTAAACACACGGTAAAACGCCGCTTCTTCCCGGGACAGGGGCATAATTTCGTAGGCCATAAAACTACACACTCGCCTGTTTGCCTGACTGTCAGGAAGAATGATATGCCACGAAGAATAGATTTCTACCCGGTTCTCCGCTTGATCGGAATGAAGCGGAATCTCCAGCTCAAACAGGTTTGCGGGTATGCGAATGCTGCCGGCATGCTGACCGTTGAGCATCACGGTCAACTGCTGAATGTTCTGCGGCTGGGCGGGAAAATGATGGGGAATTTGTCCCTTGATCAAGAGCGTGTCGAGCGGATGCTCGGGATCGACCTCGATGGACAGGACGAGCTGAATCGGCACCATCCGGTCCGGGTATCGGTTCATGTCCACCAGCTTCGGAGTATTGCCGAACATCTGGTATGCTTTCACATCGCGCAGGATCCGGTAGATTCCGTATTTTCGGTAATGGGGGACGTAATGGTCGGCAAGCCACGTGTTGGAAATGGCCCCAAAGTGTTTCAGACTGGTTTTTAGCACCTCCGGTATTCCGATGGATTCCCACTGCGTGCCCGATTTGCTGGAGCCGTGATATCTGGCGTTGGCCAAAAAGTCATCAATGGTGCCGATGCGATGCGTTTTGGCAATCCGAATCCACAGGTCGTAATCCATGCAGAAATTCAGCTTCTCATCCACTCCGCCTACCTCTTCTATCACCTCTTTCCGGATGAAAGCAGACGGCTGGCAGATGTGACAGCATTCAAACAGTTCGCGGGCGTCGACCGGCAGTTTTGGGGGAAACGGAAAGACGGTAACTTTTTGATTGTATTCGTTGATGACATAGGCTTTGCCGTGAACCATCCCCCATTCGGGATGCGCTAATAGCGCCTTCACGGCTTTCATGACCGCCCCCGCCTCGTACGTATCGTCCGAATTCAGCCAGCCGATGATCGCTCCCCTGGCCAACGCCAGTCCCTTGTTGATCGCGTGGGACTGACCCCGGTCAGGCTCGGACACGAAACGAAAGCGCGTGTCAACCTGGCTGAAATGCTCCAATATCGCCAGCGTTTCATCTGTCGATCCGCCGTCAATCACGATGTGCTCCAGATTGGGATAATCCTGCTGCAGCACACTCTCAATCGTTTGGCGGATAAAATGCCCCTGATTGAACGACGGCGTAATGATGCTCACCAAGGGTAGATCTTCCACAGCCACCACATATCCCTCCTTCGTTGTAAGAAGTTATGTTTCCCGGCACGATACGATAACTTATGCAAAGCGAATCCGCGGCGAGACCGGGCGATGTTTCCGGAAAGCAGGACGTGAGGCGGCCTTCATCTGCAGCTGACCGACCGCGGGAGAACGCACAGCGTTTTGAAAAAAAACTGAAACACGAAGACACTGCTGTCCAAACCATTCGGGTGAAGCGATCATATCCTACTCTATAAGGCAAAATCCGGATGCCAGCCATTTACGATGAGGGGAGAACCTGTAATGGACAATCGTCAATTCCTGAAACACGCCGTCCGCACTGCCTTGGATACGCGCAATTTTGACTGGGTCTTCCGCCAGTTTCCCAACAGATCACACTTGATTGCTCATAAACGAATTGCCCTTGTGCTGGATGTCGGTGCCAATACCGGACAATTCGCCAGCAAATTGAGACAGCAAGGGTATCGCGGCAGAATCGTCTCCTTTGAACCATTGTCCAAGGAATTTGCCCAATTGCGGCAATTGGCCTCCAGCGATCCCCACTGGGACTGCAAGCAGGTGGCGCTCGGCAGTACAGAAGGCCAGGCCATCATCAACATCGCCGGCAACTCCTACAGCAGTTCCCTTTTGCCGATGCTGGACCGGCACGTGATCGGCGCTCCCGATTCGCGCTACGTCGGCAGGGAAACCATCGTCATCACACGTTTGGATACGCTGCTGCCGTCACTGATACACGCGCACGAACGCGTCTACCTCAAGCTGGACGTCCAGGGATACGAATTGGAGGTTCTCAAGGGGGCCCAACGGACGCTGCCCCACGTAGACATCTTGGAAATGGAACTGTCGCTTGTCCCTTTGTACCAGCACCAATTGCTGTATCCGGCCATGATTGACTACGTGGATCGCCTGGGTTTTGATCTGCTCTATCTGGAAAGGGATTTTGCAGACTACACCACAGGGGAAGTGCTTCAGGTTAATGGCATCTTTGTACGGAGGTAGACAGCCATGCACCCTTTTACGCATTCGGAAGTATCATTGAATGACGTCACCATGACGCTTGTGACAAACCTGGAAGATCTGATTTCCGGCGCCGAATTACGGAGCGGGAAGAAGCTGTGGTCGGACGCCCTGGATCACGCGCGAAAAAATCTCAAACCCCATGGCCGGATTCTCTACGCCGGCGGCCATGTCGGCTCAGCGGTGATTTTTCTGGCCAAGGTGGAGCCAACCGCGCTGATCTACTGTTTTGAACCTGACCCGATCAATTTCGCGCTGTTGACGGTGAACCTGGAGATCAATCAGGTGCGCAACGTCCATGCGTTTCCGTTTGCAGCAGGAAAAACACAAGGATTTATTCCTTTTTACAAAAGCGATTGGGATTCATCCGACCACCGCTGCGCCATGCCCCGAATGGACGATCCGGACGTTACCATTTTTCACGGCCTCCCCTACCGCATCCCGATCGTGCAGCCCCCGGAATTTCTCAAAGCGTGCTATCGCAGCAAGGCTCCTCGCTCGTTTGACTTGATCGTGACCGACACCCAGGGGGCCGATCTTGACATTTTGGAAGCGTGTTTGCCGATGATTGGCCCGCATACCGGCGTGATTGCGGAGTATTCGCCCTATCACCTGTACCGCCACGGCACTTCCAGGCAGGATGTAGAACGCCTGCTTCGCCTCTTTTCCCGGGCGGAAATCGTAAACTCGCGGGTGGAAAATGTCATGCCCGCCCCCGTTACCGTTGACCAACTGCTTTCGTTTTATGACGAACACTGCGAACAGTACAAAGGCTATGTGGACATCTGGTTGACTGCACGCCAGGACCCAACACACAAATAGGAGAGTGAGGCCCATGGACACCCAATCGCTTCCGCTTGTGAGCGTCATCACCCCCTCCTATAACCACGGAAAGTATATCCAAGAAACGATCGAAAGCGTGCTGAAGCAGGATTACCCGCATGTGGAACACATCGTGATTGACGGCGGATCCACGGACAACACGTTTGCGATCCTGTCCCAATACAACCAGCTAAGCGAAAAATTCACCTTCGTATCCGAACCGGACCGCGGTCAGTCCCACGCGATCAACAAAGGCCTGTCTGTCGCGCGGGGAGAGATAATCGGATGGTTGAACTCGGACGACACGTATATGCCCGGCGCCATCCGCCGAGCGGTTCAAGCCCTGATGGCAAACCCTCACTGGGGGATGGTACACGGAAACGGCTACGTTGCCAACGAGCGAAACCTGCCGGTCAGGCCGTTTCCCGTCAAGCCGCAGGATCGGCTGAAACTGTTTGAACGGTGCAACATCCTGCAGCCTGCCGCCTTCGTCCGCAAACAGGTCTTGTACGATGTGGGAGGGTTGGATGAAACCCTCAGCTTCTGTATGGACTACGATTTGTGGATCCGCATCGCAAAGCGCCACCGCATCGGCTATGTGCCCGAATTCTGGGCAAAAGCCAGGTATCATTCCGCATCCAAATCGGTCACCCAGTGGCCGACGGTAGGACTTCAGGAAGTGTTCCGGACGAGCGCTAAACACTACGGTACCGTGTCAAACGACTGGGTGATGGAATACCTGTACTTCCACCACAACAAAGGCGTGTTTCCGCTGCTGAACTTTTTTCGGGCGCACGCGGTTTTTGGCAACGCACCGCGAATCACAGCGATGAACCGCCACCCGGACATGTGGGTCCCGCCCAATTTTCACGTCTCGATTCAATCCGATCCGCAATCTCCCGCACACACGCTGCTGATCAGGGGCGCAAGACCGGCCGGGCCGTCCGCGTCCCAATCAGCTTTCCTGCATTACGTCATAAACGGCAGCATGACGGGAACAATCGCCGTGAACGGGACGTCATTTACCGTGGAATTTCCGCTCCCGCCGGATCGGACGAACCATGAACTGGACATTTTCGCATCGTGGAACATAAAGCTTGGCTCCCCGGCGCAGCCGCGCGTCGTCAGCTTTTTGGCCGATCAGGTGCTTCCTCTCTCGTATCAGGAGCTGCAGTTTTACCGTGCATATCTGACAAATCCCGCCGGCATCGCGCAGTGGATCAGGGATCATCGCCGCCCGGTTCCCCGGCTGTAAGCTGCAGTCGGCCGCATGCGGCAAGCGGCGCGACTCGCGCATGCCGCGTCATTCAAACCGTTTTGGAAGGAATAATAGACACGGGGTGCTTGGCCCAATGGCAAGCACCCCGTTTTTTCCTTTTCCGCCCCTGTTGCTATGCGCAGCCGGCCAGTTTCAGCAGTCCGGCCAGTCTCTTCAGATCGACGACGATATCGTCTTCGATGTGGTAGCGAATGGACCACACATCGTAGACCAGCTTCCGCTTCCTGCCGATCAGGTAATAGTAATCCAGATCGCAGTGGCAGCTGATCATCCAGTATGTTTGGCGAACCCAGTGAGGAGAGAAGAATTCGATTACTTTTGTTCCCGGCCGGCAGAAGACAATATTGGCAAGGCCCGCCCCATGCGGTGCGACAATCACCTCTGCTGACGCAAACAGGCGCACCTGCTCGGCGACCGAATACTCCTCACAATGGATGCGGGTAAATCCGTGCCGTTCCAGTAGAGCAACCACTTCCTCTTCATTGCGCACGTGTCGGTAACGGGCCCCTGAGCGGCTGATGTAGAGGCGTTCCCCTTTCCCGCCGGACGCGGCTGCACGCCACCCGGCGAACCGTTCGCGCAGAAAGTCGCACACCCATTTTTGCACGTGGCCGGAGTATGCCACCGGCGGAGTAATGACCAGATTGGATGCGCAGATGTGGGTATCGCTTTTGCATTCAATCAGCCGATCGGGTGTTACCCCGAGTGCGGCAAGCGTCTCATCCTGAAACGGCTGGCGCTTTTGATTGATCAGGTATTTGTCGACGGCGATCCCCTCTCGCCGCAACAGTTCCATCCGCGCCAATACGTCGAACATCCAAAAAAAATAGTTGGAACTGCCCACATATGTCAACAGCGCAGCGGTCCCGGGCAGACGTGTGACGGGCGGCAGATATTCCTGTTCAAAGACGGAATGCTCCTGCGGCAGCCGGTACATCTCATGGGAGACATCCCATACCAGTTTGTTGTCCGGACTGATTACCGCGCCGTTCTCCCCCCACACTCTTCCGTTCGGCATGAAGGCAATGTAGTAGGGCAGCGGTTCGCCATACATCGTCCACATCGAAGGGTCAATCGGCTGCTGGAAACGGCCGGGATTATAGCGAAACGGTTCGACCGGACATTTCCGATACATGCCCGCCGCACTTTTCTGATCCGGATACGCTGCGGCCGCCCAATCCTCCGTGGAGTTGTAAAAATCACGGGGAGGAGCGATACCTTCATCCCATCGTTCCATATGTTCCCCTCCGATCAGTCGTAAACGTGCAGAGCTGCTAGCCTCTTTGCGCCCGCTGCGCGACGTACCACGCAATCGTCCTGCGCAATCCCTCGCGCAGCGACACCCGGGCCTGAAATCCGAAGTACTCCCTGGCCTTCCGGACATCGAGACATCTGCGCGGCTGCCCGTCCGGCTTTCCGGTATCCCAGCGTATCTCGCCCGTAAAACCCGTTTCCCTGGCGATCAGCTCCGCCAAATCTTTGATGGAGATTTCCTCCCCCGTGCCGATGTTGACCGGCTGATCGCCGTCGTAATGCTCCGCTGCCAGCACGATGGCTTCCGCAGCATCCTCGACATAGAGAAATTCGCGCGTGACCTGTCCTGTCCCCCAGACCACGATGTGATTCTCGTTACGCTCTTTGGCCTCCACGCATTTGCGGATCAACGCCGGAATCACATGAGACGTCTCCAGATCAAAGTTGTCGCGCGGCCCGTACAGGTTGACGGGAAGCAAAAAAATCGAATTGAACCCGTATTGCTGCCGGTAGGCTTGACTTTGCACCAGGAGCATCTTTTTGGCCAACCCGTAGGGAGCGTTTGTTTCTTCCGGATAGCCGTCCCACAATGTTTCCTCCCGAAACGGTACAGGAGCGTGCTTGGGATAGGAACAGATCGTTCCGCAGGCCACGAATTTTTCCACACCGCCGCGCCTGGCCGCTTCCATCAGATGAATGCCCATGGACAAGTTGTCGTAAAAAAAAGCCCCCGGATTTTTGCGGTTTGCTTCTATTCCTCCAACCGAAGCCGCCAGGTGAATGATCAAATCAGGCTTTGTCTGCTCAATAAGCGACATGGCTGTTTGCTGATTGCGCAAATCGTAATCGCGGCTTCGCGGTACAATGATCCGGCTGCAGCCTGCCGCCCTCAGCCGTTCCACCACATGGGAACCGAGAAAGCCCGAGCCTCCGGTCACCATGATGGTCTTGTCAATCCAGCGTTTCATGCTCCTCCCTCCAGCTGGTCACGGTTTACCCGCTCCATGATCTCTTCCCACGAGAGACACAGGCGGACGATGTCGTCTTCCACCAGGCTGTCTCCCATCTGCACCTCGATGATATCCAGATCGGCAGTGGCCTTGATCGCGTGCTTGGCCCCGACCGGAATTTCCAGTACATCCCCGGCCTGAACATGCCGCAGACGATCGTCCAACACAAATTCACCCTCGCCGGCGACAATTACCCACACTTCTGAGCGATGACGGTGATACTGGTAGCTCAAATTCCGCTCAGCATGGATGTGAAGCCGCTTTGTCAATACCTCGGCCCCGCTGTCCGTGGTCTGGTAACCGATCGCTTGATACCACCCCCAGCGCCGTTCTTCAAACATCGGACGGTGGTTCCACTCTTTCGCAATATCTTTGATGCGGTGACTTTTCGCTTTATCCGATACCAGGATGCCGTCAGGACTGGCCGCCACCACCACGTCGGACGTTCCAATGACGACAATCGGCAGGTCCAATTCATTGATCACGTGGGTATTGGTACATCCGTTGTCCAGGTGCCCTTTTCCGACGAGATTCACGGTCATTTCCTCCGTGATCGTGTTCCAGGTGCCCAGATCCTTCCACTCTCCGTCGTAGGGAACGACGACGACTCGTTCCGCTTTCTCCACCACTTCGTAGTCAAAACTGATCGCGGGCAGCCGGTCGTACTGCTGAATCAGCGCGTCGTACTCAACGGGGTATCCTCTTTTCTCCAATTCCTTGATCATCGTTTCCAGGCGAAACGCAAACACGCCGCAGTTCCAGAGCGCGCGCCGCTTCAGCAGCCACTTTGCCTGCTCCTCAGACGGTTTTTCCGTAAACGAAAGGACGCGGTACATCTGCGGCTGTATCTTGTCTGCTTTTGATTCAGCAGGGACGATGTAGCCGTATTTGCTGGACGGATACGTTGGCGTAACCCCGATCAGCGCAAGATCGGCTCCCGATTGGTCGAGCACGTGCTCCAGCTGCTTGATCAGCGCGAAAAAATCTTCCCCGACGTAGGGATCGACGGGCATGACCGCAACCGTTTCCTGAAGGTCCACGCCCTCTCTGGAATACAAAAAGCTGGCGGCCAGTGCGATCGCAGGAAAAGTGTCCCGCTGCTTGGGTTCAAGGATGAGCGGCACCTCCGTCCCCAACTGGTTCACGATCATGTCCGCCTGCGTTTTGCTGGTGGAAACGTACAGAGAATCGAGCAAGCCGTTGGCAGCCAACTGCCTCCACAGCCGTTGCACCATGGATTCCAACTCGCCGTTCGGATTGCGCAGCATTTTCAAAAACTGTTTGGACCGTACATCGTTTGATAACGGCCACAGTCGCTTTCCGGACCCTCCTGATAGCAATATGAGTTTCATCCACTGCACCTCTGTCCGATTTTTGTCTTGGCCTGCACTATTTTATGAACAAGGAAAGAGGGGTGATATTGAAACGGACAAAAATAGGTATTCTCTCTTCCGCCGGGATGAACGGCCGCATGATGAAGCTGTCCCGTTTCAAAACGACTGTGTTGCACATATCATATTCAATGGCACAGTGACACGAGTCTCTTCCACCAAACTCTGCATGACCTGACGGGGTCATGAAAGGAGAGGAACGGGTTTGTATCCTTTTTCGATCGCACACGTGACGTTGAACAATCTCACCATGCAGCTGATCACCCATCTCGACGACAAAGTGGCGGGAGCCGGTTTTCGCAGCGGAAACCGCCTCTGGAGCGATTCGCTGGAGCATGCGCGGAGCCTGTTAAAGCCGAAATGCCGTGTTCTCTATGCCGGGGGCCATCTTGGCTCGGCGGCCATCTATCTGGCAAAGGCTGAGCCGTCGGCGACCATCTACTGCTTTGAGCCTGACCCGCTCAATTTCGCCCTGTTGACGGTGAACCTTCACCTCAACCAGGTTCAGAACATTCATGCGTTTCCCTACGCGCTGGGAAAAAGCGGGCAGTACATCTCGTTTTTCAAGAGCGCCTGGGACTCGTCCGATCACCGCTGTGCGATGCCGAAAAGCAGCGACATGGAAGTATCGATCTTCCGCAGCCTGCCGTACAAAATCCAGATGGTGAACCCCGTGGAGATGTTCAGCAATTGTTACGGCTTCACCGTTCCCCCGCTGATGGATCTGATCGTGATTGACACGCAAGGGGCCGACTTCGCCATTATCGAAGCGTGCCTGCCGCTGGTGAGCAAGGACACGACGATCATCGCGGAGTACTCCCCGTATCACCTGTACCGGTACGGCACCACCAGGGAAGACGCCGCGCGGGTGCTCAAGCATTTTTCGCGGATCTCGCTGAGCCGGGAGCAGCCTGCTACCGTCCAGCAGCTGTTGGCGATTTACGACGACTACTACGCCCAGTACAAAGGCTTCTACGACATCTGTCTGAGAAAGTGAAAGGAGGCTTTCTTACATGGGAGGAACATGGACCGAGTCGTTCATGCTCTTTAACGTCCCGCTGGAAGCCAAATTTCCGCAATCCCGGATTGGTGCCGGATTATTTGTAACCGCACCGCATGACGATGGGAAATAGCGCAAAAAGGGAGGCCGAGTGCATTGACCCGGGCCCCCTTTTTTCCGCATTTCATTTTGGAAGGGAGTGAGACGTATGTCCCAACAGGATCTTCCTCTCGTCAGCATCATCACCCCCTCCTACAATCAGGCCGGCTTTATCGCGGAAACGATCCAGAGCGTTTTATCCCAGGACTACCCGAACATCGAGCACATCGTGGTGGACGGAGGATCAACGGACGGCACAGTTGCCCTCCTGCAGCAGTACAGCAGCACTCTGGGGGAGCGGTTTCGCTTCGTGTCCGAGCCTGACCGGGGCCAGTCCCACGCGGTCAACAAAGGAGTAGCCATGGCAAAAGGGGAGATTATCGGTTGGCTGAACTCCGACGATACGTACGTGGCGGGAGCGGTCAGGAAAGCCGTGCAGGCATTGCGGCAGCATCCGGAATGGGCAATGGTGCATGGCAATTGCTTCGTCATCAACAAAAACAGTCGTGCCTCTTCTTCGCTCACGGTCAGCACCGCCACGCTCCAACGCCTGTATGAGAGCTGCTGTGTCTGCCAGCCTGCCGCGTTTTTCCGCAAGCACGTGTTTCAACAGCTGGGGGGTGTGGACGAATTCCTTCATTTTTGCATGGATTACGACTTGTGGATTCGCATAGCCAAACACTACACCATCGGCTACATCCCCGAGCATCTGGCAAATACCCGCGTTCACGAAAGCTCCAAAACTGCAACCCAATGGCACTCGGTCGGGATTCCGGAAGTCCTGCAAACCGTCGTCAAGCACTTCGGCTCGATCTCAAATACGTGGATGAGGTACGCGGCTCCCTACCTGCGCATGGGCACCTACTCCCTGCTGCGCCAAATCAAGGCCAACGCCGCCCGCAAACAGACTCCCAAGGTCACGCACATGAACCGGTACAAGGATTTGTGGGTCCCCCCCATGTTCACGGCAACGGTGGAAGCAGATCCGAGCAGTCCGGCCCACCTCTTGCTGGTCAAGGGAAGATCATCCCAGCACATCCCGTCCCCATACGAGCAGGGGGTCCATTTCCAGTGTTCCGTCGTGGTCAACGGACGGCTGATGGCTGTGCACCAGATCACAAAACCATCGTTTTCATTGGAGATACCGCTTGACAAAAGCCGGTTGAAAAACGACGTGGCCATCTTTTCGTCGCGGTTTATCTCTCTTGAAAATCAGGTGTACCCGATGAAGCGGCAGGTCAGCTTCATCGCGGAGGATGTGCTTCCTCTATCCCAGGACGAAGCACGGCTCTATCAAACAATTCAGCATGCGTCCCGCACGCCATAGCCGCAACCGTCAACCCGTGTACAACTTGGTCTCGATTACGGCCGCTGCACCTGCGACAGCGAGAAGCAGCAGCAGAGGAAAGGCGGCCGGTACATAGACGTAAAGCGCGACGACTGCCGCTGCCGCCCAAATGCCTACGCACCAATGGCAGCTGAGCAGCATGCCGAGCCAGCGGCGCAAGCCTTCCCCGTGAAATTCGATATGCCGGATCAGTTGACCGGCAGCGTCGGTCTCATACTTCTCCGTAAAGAAAGGCGCTCTCAGAAACGCAGTGATTTCGTCAAACACGATCAAGTGGGTCAGGCGAAAACTGGCCAGCACCAGAATCGCCAAATCCAGCCACGAGACGCCTTCCATACATCCCACTCCTTTTCCTGATACGTTCTTGGTTCTTTACCTCTTACGCTTACAAGGAAAGGGCGATCCGGTTATTGGCCGCAAACTGCAGCCCCTGTTCCTGAAAGAATACATAGCCCTCGACCGTCACGGTGTTTCCGGTTTCCGGTTTGGTGACGGAGAACTGGAAATTCTGAAACATCTCGGTTGTGTTCGGCTCAATCCTCACGGGATGAATCGGTGCCATCCAGTACTCCCCTCGTTCTTTCGCCTGCGTAAACCAGTCATTCTCCAGATACCGCCACCCTTTGATCCCTGCAGAACTTTGCACGGCGAGCGTTTCCACCAAATTGGGCGGCAGGATTTGTCCCCCCATCTTGATGCTGTCAGGCGGATCGGCGCGAAGGCAGACAACCGGATTGTACAGCGCTTCTGTTCCCGTATTTTTTACGCAAATATTGCCGATGAGCAAAAACGGCCGGTTTTCGACATCGGACCGCAGCACGGTGTAGTCGAAAAACACCTCTGCTTCCAGCCGCCTTGCTTCCGCCTGCCGGAACGTTTCCGCCAAAGGGACTGCTTCCTGCACAGTAACTTGCGGCTCCGCCTCGTCCGTCCTGGCTTCAGCCGTGTCAGGATCAGGCTGCACATCGATTGTCTGTGCGCCCAAGGCCGCCTCTGTCTCCAGAGGTTCCGTTGGAGCCGCTTCCTGCTGTTCGTTCACCCCGGCGGCGCTGTATGCGTCCGTTTCCTCCCCCGCATTCTTTGCTGCATCTGCCGAATCCGCCTCTTCCGCAGCAGCTCTGCCCCCAAACGCTTTCAGCAGATGGCGCGACAGGTATGACAGCGGTGAGATACGCAGACCGGTGAGAAAGTAATGAAGGATTCCGGAAGCGAGAAAAAAGGCGATGCATTCTGCGTACGCCTTGCGCTGCTGTTCATCCGTTCCCTGAGGGAGTTGAAATTGAACCGCGATACCGGAGGAACCAGAGCGGGCTTCCCGCAGCAGTTTTACCACGCAGTTGATCCCTGTTTGCTTCAGTTCATGGTGGAGGCAGTCAACCAGCGTCCTGCGTGACTCGTTTTCGCTGCGAAACACGATCAACTTGGGGGAGACGGATGCGCGGATCTCCTTGACGCTAAAGCGGATCGCCACATCCTTTTTGAGAATCTTCGCCGGTTCTCCGATCACGACCTCTGCCCCGTACTCGGACAGAAACGCCTGCACCCTGTTCAAAATCTCACATTCGTAGGAGGCGTCTTTTCCGGCTTTTCCCACCGCCAGGACACAGACTCTCCCCTTTAGCCCGGAATCGAGCTCAATCCGCTTCTGTTCGGCATCCCATCTGAGCTGAAAGCCATTCTGTTTGCAGAACAGTCGAAAGGCGGGCACCGACATGTACGGTATGGTCCCGCTGCGCTGTCCCGCGTAATATACCTCGACGTCCATGCGATTCACTCCTCCAATGGGTATTTCCCCATCCGCTGTCTAGTGTATGAACAGCCGGCACCATGCGTGAGACGTGAAGCGGTCATTTTCCGAGAAGACGGGTACCCCCTTCTTCGTTCTGCCATACCATGTCAGGAGAAAGGAGTGATCCCATGTCGGACGAACACCTGCCGTTGGTTTCCGTCATTTTTCCGGCCAAAAATGAGGGAAACAACGTGCGCACCACGCTTGAATCGCTTCGCGCCGCGAAAACGCGCTATCCGTATGAGATCATCGTGGTGGATGACGGTTCTTCAGACAACTGCTGCGCCTTTTTGCAAACAGAAGAACAGAATGGCCGGGTCAAGCTGATCACCACGCCTGGAATCGGCGCAGCTGCTGCGAGAAATCTGGGAGCGGAACACGCCAAAGGCACCTATCTGATTTTCTGTGACGCCCATCTGACGTTTCCGAATTACTGGATCGACGGTCTCGTCGATCTGATCAAGTCCGGGCGCACCGATGCGGTATCTCCCGCCATCGCGTCGATGCAGGAGCCCCACAAGGTCGGCTACGGCCAGACGCTTGACCAGCGATTGGGCGTAGTCTGGACCCGGCATGTAAACCGACCGGAACCATCCGCCATCCTCCCCGGCGGCTGTCTGGCCATGCCGAAACACGTCTTTATGGACATCGGCGGTTTTGACAGAGGGTTTCGCGTCTGGGGCTTTGAAGACATCGAAATTTCCATAAAATTATGGTTGTTTGGTTACCGCTGCCATGTACAACCCTCGGTCAAAATCCTCCACCTGTTCCGAAAAGCCCATCCGTACAAAGTGGAGTTTGAGCATGTGTACTACAACATGCTGCGAATGGCGTACAGCCACTTTAACGAATCGCGGATTGCAGCTTGCAAGAAACTGATCATCCACGCCGATCCCAACCGGATTGAGCGCGAGGTGCTGCAATGCGGGGCCGTGGCCCAGCGTCTGCGGTATTTCGCCCGTCGCAAATACGACGACGACTGGTTCATGCGCCAGTTCGCCATTCCTTTCTAAACAGAAGGGCACGAAGCGAAGGCTGCGCGAAAAATGGGCATTCGTTGACAAGCAAATCTCCCGCTGCCTCCATAGTATGTAATGCAAAATCAAATACCCTATAGAAAGGAAGGGTTGTACTGGTGCATAAAGTGAAGCCCATCAGGGGTTACCAAGTGCCGACACCTACACCGACGCCAACCGCACCTCCGCCGATTCCCAACAATCTGCAGGAAGAGTGCATCCGCGTTCAAAAGGTGTACGACTGGGTTGTATTTGCCAACAGGGACCGCAACAAGGTTCCCATTCCAGACGACTGCCGGCCGTTGGTTGACGAAGCCATCCGTGCGGGACAGGACATTACGATTCAGTGCGTGGAACCGATCGTACCGCCGCCGTTCCCGCTGATTCCGAAACCGCAACCCACAATTTCGCCCGAATTTTCCTGCCGTGTCATCGGCATTCGCCGTGAGACGATCACGGTTGGCGGTGCTACCGTCCGCGTAGGCGTTGTCCGGTTCCTGTTCGGTGCTACTGTGTTGCTTCGCATTTTTGCTGATGGTACGTTCCTGTGCGAATTCCCGGCGACCATCCAGTTTGATGACGAAGTGGTGCTCTGCCTGCCGGAGCCGCTGGACGAAAACAACATTCTCTGCCGGATTACCGCAATCGAGTGCACGCCGATCGGCAGCGTTCTGCTCGGCGGCATGGTAGAATTGGAGATCACGATCTGCAAGGAAATCCAGGTGGAAGCGGAAGTAAAACTGGAGGTACTGGCCAAGTTCTGCGCACCGCGTCCGAACGACATCCCGGTACCGACACCGTCCCCCGGTCCTGGTTTCCGCTGCCCGCCGATCGTCTTCCCGCCGCAGTGCCCGACGATCTTCCCGCGTGCGAACTGCGACTGCCAGGCTACAGTCAATACGCTGCTTACCGGCGTAACAGTAAGCCTCGGCCTGCCGCCGCTGGCACCGGTAGAAATCGGTACCGTACAGTTGATCGCCGACATCTGCCCGAGCTGCAATCCGTCGGCCAGCACGTTCACTTTCAACTTCTTCGATACGCCTGGTCCGACACCGCTGCCTGACGTCATCCCCGGCGACCAAAGCTTCAGCCTCACGCCAACGACGATCAGCTCGCCGACGTGCATCACGGTTCTGCCGGACCTTGGTCTGGGAATCGTTCTGCCGACCATCCTCCTCGGTCTTGTCGTTACCGGTACCGGCGTGAGAACGTTCACGGCAACAGGCACGCAAGAAACGGTGAACTACACGCTCGTCTTGGCCGAAACCGGTCTGGGGCTGCCGGACGTCGTGCTCCTGCTGCTGACCAACGGAGCCGGACTCCCCATCTTCTCCGCAGCACTTACGATTGTCCCCGACGAGCAGCTGCTGGTCCAAGACTGCGTAACGTTCCCGGATGTAATCCCGACGCCGTCCATTCCGTAATTCGCCAGAATCGATACAAAACGGGAGAAGAGTTGCTCTTCTCCCGTTTGTGTGTAGACAAAGTGGCCGTTGCAAGGAGAACACGTTTCCGTCATCCGCTCCGTGCTCGCCCAGCAAGGAAGCACAAACTGCTCGCTCCGCATCGATTTGCGGGGGATCGCCAAAGCCGCATAGCTACGCAGCCTGTTCAACGGTGGCGATCCTTTTACCCGCAAATCGCAGCTCCGCTCGGTAGGGCTCACAAGTCGCTCTGCCTGGAAACGTGCTTCTCCTCGGTACAACCGGTTTGTCTTCAGTACGACGGGAGAAGAGTTGCTCTTCTCCCGTTTCTGTTTTAAGTGAAACATATACTCACCCGTAACAGCCTAACTCTTCTCCGCTTTTTCACACTTCCCGCTCCCTTACATATGTCTATAGGGGAACACACACTGCAAAGGAGGAACGTACGGTGCTGAAAAAAAAGACCTCCAGCAAAGCGAAGCCGGAGAAGGAAAAGCTTCTCCTGCTGAAGCGGCAAGCGCAGTTTTTTGAAGCGAAAGCGAACCAGTACTACGAAGAACTACAGCTTGCCAGCAAAAAACTGAAGGAACTGCGGGACCGGGAAGAATGGCACAACCAGCACCTGGAACAGGTAAAACGATCACTGACAGAGCAACAGCGCAGGGCAGACGAATTGAACCGCGTGGTGGCCGAACTGAAAGACCGGGTGCACGAGCTTGAACAACTCGAGGCAAGTCAGCTTGCCCTGCTTGAACAACGGGACCAAACCATCGCCTATTACAAGGAAAAGGAGGCGGAATGGCAGAAAACCCTGGAAGAGTGGAGGGAAATCGTAAGGGAAGCCCAGGGGGCGATGCTTTCAGAGGACGTTGCGCAGCTGCTGCAGCAAAAAGACGACATCATCGCCTACTATCAGGCCAAAGAGGCGGAGTGGAGCGAAAAATGGGAGTTGTTGAACCAAGAAGTCAAGGCGCACCAGCAGCAAACAGCCGACGATGCCCAGCGCATCAAGCAGCTGGAAGAAACCATCGCCAGCTACCAAACAAAAGAAGCCGAATGGCAGGGAGCGCTTGAAGAACTGACGCAGCAGCTTCACCATCGAGACGACATCATCGCCCGCTATCAGGCCAAAGAGGCGGAGTGGAGCGAAAAATGGGAGTTGCTGAACCAAGAGCTCAAGGAGTACCACCAACAAACAACCGACGATGCCCAGCGCATCAAGCAGCTGGAAGAGACCATCGCCAGCTATCAGACAAAAGAAGCCGAATGGCGGGGAGCGCTTGAAGAACTGACGCAGCAGCTTGAATCTTCCCGGCAAAACGAGGAAGCGCTGACGCAGTTGCTTCACCAGCGGGACGACATCATCGCCCGCCATCAGGCCGAGAAATCAGAATGGCAGCAGCAGATTGATGAATTACAGCAAAAATTGATACACGCATCGACTCAATCGGAGCGGGAAGAAACCTATCAGCAGCAGCTGAAGGAGAAGGAAGAAGTGATCGCCCGCTTGCAGGCGCAGGAAGCGGAATGGCAGCGGGAACGCCAGGAGTTGAAGAAGACGATCAAAGACTTGCAGAAAAAAGAAGAAAAGTACCGGCAGGCCATCCACGATTACCAGTCACGCGAATCGCGAAGCAAAAAAGGGATGGAATCCCCTGCTGCTGCCCAGCAACAGCAACTGGCAGCGGGAGGCACGCCCGTGTTGAGACTGCCGTCCAACAGCGCTCACGCCTCTTTTCTCAAACCGCACAACACGTCTGCAGTCACTGCCTTTAATCCCTTTAAAAACGCGTAACCATGCACCCAGACCGCCCGTCCTTTCCCCGACTGCACTCCGATGTGCAACCGCCGTTCCCTTCCTTTCCGCCGACGAATACATCATAGTATACGCCGAAGGAAAGGAAGGGATTTTCATGACACCGGATCAGATCCGCGCACTCTACAGACAACGGCAAATGAGGCCTGTCCACACGCACCCCCATCTTCCGAGCAACAGTCAGCAGCACGTATCCCCTCCAGGACATACCGGATGGGGCAAGTCGCACGTGGTCAAATCGTTGCCGCAACGAAGATCGGGCGGTTGCTGCGGGAGGCGTTTCAAGCCGTAGTCCCATAGGCATCGTCCTGCCGCTGGCTTATCATGTGTGGCGAGAGATGGTTGTCCACTGCACTGCTGAACAGCCCTATGAAGCATGTGGACTGCTGTCGGGGAGATGCGGACGGGCGGAGACCATTTGGAAGATGGAGAACGCCGATAAAAGCCCCTTCTCGTTTTCCATGAGAGAGGAACAGATTCGCCAGGTCTTTGCCCAAATGGAACAGAGAGGGGAACGTCTTGTCGCCATCTACCACTCTCATCCGGCCGCTCCCGCTTATCCATCGCCGTACGATATCGAGCACGCCTGTTATCCGGAGACTGCCTATCTGGTCCTGTCCCTTGCCGGACAACAGCCGGTTCTGGGATGTTTTCGCATCCACGGCAAACAGGTGACGCCGCTCAGATGTATCCTTTATTGAGTGACGTTGGTCTTGATTGACCGGGCATGTCCCATCTCTTCACAGTCTCGAAACAGTATATGGAAAAGTTGGGAAGCGGGAGCCGTGGCTCCCGCTTTTTTGTCGGTGCGCCCGGCATGGGCGGTAGCTATAGGGTGAAAGTCCCGAACGGGGGTTGGCTGTACCAACCGTTAGCTTAAGGCAAGGGTGTCCGCCGTGAGG